>OLRS01000878.1_pt1 | contig 32365 bp, 18 predicted proteins | sample 1673171 | NCBI WGS metagenome assembly OLRS01 (sample SAMEA3136762, study PRJEB25190) | human gut metagenome | biome: human gut; feature: human-associated habitat; material: faeces | place: Austria | collected 2013
GTATAGCCAAGAAAATGGCGGTGAAATGGGAAGAAATGGCAAATGAAGGTGATCACTATCGTCTTGCTTTCGATCGTGAGAATACTTGGAGCCAAAAGTATAATATGATCTGGGACAAGATGTGGAGTCTGAATTTATTCCCTAATAATGTAATCAGTAAAGAAATCAACTATTATTTAACGAAACAGAATCCTTATGGATTACCATTAGACTCTCGCAAAGAGTATACTAAGTCTGACTGGATAATTTGGACTGCAACTATGTCGCCGGATCAGGCTACTTTTGAAAAGTTCATAAATCCTCTCTATAAATATATCAATGAAACTACTTCACGGGTACCCATCAGCGACTGGCATCACACAGATAGCGGTGAATGGGTAGGCTTTAAAGCCCGGTCAGTAATCGGAGGTTATTGGATGAAAGTACTAATGGATAAACAATCGGAACAATATTAATTATTTAATATCTATATTTTATGTATAAAAACACATTAAAGAAAAAAGGGCATTGGGGACTTTTGTTAGTTCTGATGTCACTGATCCTTTGCTTTAGTTGTAAAGATGATGATGGAGCGACAGAATACGACCCGTCAAAGCCTGTGAATTATGAGCGCTTTTCTCCTGAAAAAGGAGGTTCGACTACTCAGTTAGTTATAACAGGATCCAACTTTGGGAATGACACAACTTTAGTAAAAGTAAAGATTGGTAATCGTATGGCAAAAGTAGTAGGCGTATCACCTACAAAGATTTATGCAGTAGTAAGAGCCCGATCTGTTGACGAAAGTGGTGAAACTCCGATTAGCGTAACAATCGGCGAGAATGAGCCCTATACTTTTGAACAAAAATTTAATTATGAGTTGACTCAAATGGTATCAACGTTAGCCGGATCGGGTGCTGAAGGTCAAGAAGACTCAGATGCTCCGACAAAAGCAACTTTTAAAGATGTAGCCTATTTGTTGATTGATAATGATGGTACAATTTATATATTGGAAGAGAACAACTCCCTGCGCAAATTAGAGGCAAGCGGTAAAGTCTCTACAGTATTTGCCAGTACCGGATATCGTAAACGCGCTATCGACTTTTCTATAACCGGAGACACAATGCTTATGGCCCGAGATGATAATATGGAAAATCCGGCTGTTCATTATATGCTTCGTGATGATGCGTTTGGTCGTCCACGGACGTATATGAGAGGCGTAACAGACCAATGTAATACTGTTTCAGTCAACCCCATAGACGGATATGTATTTTGGAATAAGTTTGGTGATGGTACTATGTATTACTGCCCGCCCAACAATCCGAATGCCTATAAGAAGGTGAATGGTATCCACTCTGATAACAGTTTTGAGACGTATAGTTGCTGGAGTAAAGATGGCAGAACATTCGCCCGTATTATCCGCAATAAACATATAATCTACAAACGTACATATGATCCTGTAAAACATGAGTTTGTAGGGGATGAAACTCTCTGGGCAGGAAAATATGAGAAAGCAGAATTTGCCAATGGTATAGGTGAGGAAGCACGATTTAACCAGCCTTGTCAAGGTGTATTTGATGAAGATGGCAATCTCTATGTATCCGACCGTGACAACAACTGCATTCGCAAAATTACGCCAGATGGCAATGTTACTATTTATGCTGGAAACCGTTCTGAAGGTTTGGTCAATGGATTACCTTTAAAATCGTCTTTCAGACGTCCGGAAGGCTTAACCCGTTCGAAAGATGGGGTCATTTATGTAGCTGACCACGACAATCATGTTATCCGCAAAATCGTAGTTGAATAATGAAAAACAGCATACAATTATGAATCATATAAAAAGAATAATATTCTCTACTCTGTTGTTAATGATAGGCTTCACAGTCTCATTTGCTCAACAAGTAACCCAACAACAGAAAACTGTAACCGGAACGATCAAGGATGCGACTGGTGAAGCGTTGATTGGCGCATCTGTTATCGTCAAGAATCAACCGGGACTAGGTACAATTAGTGATGTGGATGGACATTTCTCTATCAAAGCAAATAATTATGACGTTCTTGTGATCTCCTATGTAGGATTTGAAGATAAAGAAATTCCTATTCAGGGAAAAACCAAGCTGGACAACATCATATTGAAAGAAGAATCCAACAAGATAGATGAAGTCGTTATTGTCGGTGGTAACAAAGTACAGCGTAAGATAACCCAGACTGGTGCTATCACCACGATCTCACCTGAACGCCTGAAAGGTATTGCCTCCGGTAATATGACTAATGCACTGGCAGGAAATGTTCCGGGTATTATTGCACAGCAGACTTCCGGTGAACCAGGCAACAATATGTCTGAGTTCTGGATTCGCGGAATCAGTACCTTTGGAGCTAATGCTTCCGCTTTAGTACTTGTGGATGGTATCGAACGTAATTTCAATGAATTGAACGTTGAAGATATTGAATCATTCTCGGTGTTGAAAGATGCTTCCGCTACCGCTATTTATGGTCAACGTGGTGCAAATGGTGTTGTATTGGTCAATACCAAACGCGGTAAAGCCGGTAAGGTCAGAATTGATTTTAAAGGTGAGTATGGTGTGTTGGCCCATACAAAAATGCCAAGTTATGTAGACGGTGTGACGTATGCACAATTAATGAATGAAGCCAAGATGTCCCGTTTTCAAGATCCGACATATTCTGATGAGGAGATCGATATCCTGCGCTACGGACTAGACCCGGATCTCTATCCAAATGTAAACTGGAGAGATTATGTAATGCATAAAACTTCCCCAAGCTATAAGGCAACGCTGAATATCAGTGGTGGTGGCAGCACGGCACGCTATTACATTTCAGGAAGCTACTACGATGAACAAGGAGTATATAAAACACGTGACTACAACTCTTACAATACCAACGTAAACTATAAGCGTTACAACTATCGTGCTAATGTGGATGTAAACATCACTAAGTCAACAGTTGTAGAATTGGGTATCGGCGGATGGCTGGCAATGCACAATTCTCCGACAACAGACAGCGATAAAATTTGGAAATCATTATCTGCACTGGTACCTCTGCGTGTACCAATCGTATACTCTAACGGTTTAGTACCGACTTACGGAACAGGTGATTTCTTAAATCCCGATGCTGTAATTAACCGGGTAGGATACAAAGAGCGTTCGGAAAGCAAGATGGAAACTAATGTGTCTTTGAAACAAGATTTGAATTTCATCACTAAAGGACTTACTTTTACCGGTCGGTTTGCTTTTGATACATATGCCGATCAGAACTTATACCGCACGAAATCTCCTAATTTGTTCCATGCAGAACCTCAACGTGACAGCAATGGTGACCTTGTCATGAGAAATGTATCTTCTGCAAAACCACTCGCACAAACTTCTGACAACAACGGAACCAGACGTTTCTATACAGAGGCTTCTTTGAATTACGAACGTATGTTTAAAGAAAACCACCGCATCACGGGGATGCTGCTTTACTATCAGGAAGAAGTATCATATACTAATAATGTGGGCGAAGATATCAAAAAAGGTATTCCTAAACGGCATATGGCACTCTCCGGTCGCTTGACTTATGGCTATCAAGATCGTTATTTAATTGAAGGAAACTTTGGTTATACTGGTTCTGAAAACTTCCAGAAAGATCATCGCTTTGGATGGTTCCCGGCACTTTCTTTAGGATGGGTGGTATCTGAAGAACCTTTCATTAAGAAACATTGGGCTTCCTGGATGGATATGTTTAAAATCAGAGCTTCTTACGGTATTGTAGGTAACGACCAGATTGGTAAAGACGATGAAGCCAGATTCCCTTTCATTACTTCTATCGGAACAGTAGACGGTTTCGCTTTTGGTGAGTCAGGTTCCAATTTTATTGGTGGCTATGGCATTTCTGTATTGGGAGCCAATCGCCTGACTTGGGAAAAGGCAATCAAATATGACATCGGTATTGACTTAAGTCTATGGAACGGACTTTTCACGCTGACTGCCGATATTTATAAAGACCGACGGGAAGACATCTTCCTGCAACGTGGCAACATCCCATATACAGTAGGTGTGGAACAGATGAAGCCGTGGGCAAATATTGGTGTCATGGAGTCGAAAGGTGTGGATGGCAATTTTGCCGTATATAAGAAAGTTGGAGATGTAGACGTAACACTCCGTGCAAATATGACATATGCTATCAATGAAGTGATCGACCATGATGAAGCAGCCAATGTTTTACCTTACAAAATGACAAAAGGATATCGGCATAAACAATGCCGCGGTCTGATTGCCGAAGGTCTTTTCGCTAATCAGGAAGAAATTGATAACAGTCCTAAACAAACATTTGGTACCGTATTGCCCGGAGATATTAAATATAGAGATGTGAACGGTGATGGTATTATTGATGAAAATGACGAAGTACCATTGGGATATACAGAGACACCTAACCTTACTTACGGTTTTGGAGGAAGTGCAGTCTGGAAAGATTGGGATATTAACATCTTGTTCCAGGGTTCGGGTAAAAGTTCCTTCTTCCTGTCAGGATACTCTCGTCCATTCTCCGGTGGTGAAAGTGGTAATGTCTTGACATATGTTGCTGACCAGGAAAATCGCTGGACTTCACACGAAATATCCGGTACATACGACACGGAAAGAACCGATGCCCTGTTCCCTCGTTTGACATATGGTAAAAATGAGAATAATGACAGAAACTCTACTCACTGGTTGCGTGATTCCCGCTATTTGCGTTTGAAGACCTTAGAAGTAGGCTATACACTGCCTAAAACGTTATCACGCAAATGGTTTATTGAGAAGGCACGTTTCTATTTCCTTGGAAATAACCTGTTGGTGTTCAGTCCGTTTAAATGGTGGGATCCGGAGAATGGAAGTGGTGACGGTGTAAATTATCCGATCACAAAAACATTCACCGTAGGTGTACAACTTTCTTTCTGATACATTTTAATAATGAAAAATATGAAGAAAATAATATATTCAGCAATTCTCGGTTTCGGACTATCACTGGCTTCTTGCGCCGACTATCTGGACACCGACAAATATTTCAATGACACATTGACTTTTGACTCATTGTGGGTCAACAAAAACTACACGGAAGGATGGCTAGCCAATACTTACCTTTCCGTATGGGGTAGTAACAGCAGAAAAGACGTCCGGAAAATGGATTGCGGACCTCTATTTTGGGCAGATGATTTAATCTTCGGTGACTGGTTGTCACGCGACTATAAGAATCAGATCTTTCAGAACGGAGAATACACGGCACGCAACCAGCACGCCAACGACCCTTGGGGAGTTTATTATCAAGGTATCCGTACCGCTTCCCTATTTATAATGAACGTCGACAAATGTCTGGAAATGTCCCAAAGCGAACGGGATGACGCTAAAGCACAGGCTCGTTTTGTCCGGGCATATATATACTATAAGTTAATCGAACGTTATGGTCCTGTACCCATTATGCCGGAAGAAGGTCTGGATGTAGAAAAACCATATGACGAACTGGGTACACCACGTAATACAATGGACGAATGCGTCGACTTCCTGTGCAATGAACTGTCTCAGGCTGCCGCCTCACTGCCCGAAACACGTAATAAGAGCAATCTGATTCGTGCTACAAAAGGTCTGGCACTGTCTATCCGTGCTAAAATCTTAATTTTAGCTGCCAGCCCGTTGTTTAACAGTGAAGATACCCCTATTTATAATCTAAAGAATGACAAAGGGGAACTATTGATTACTCCGGGGTACTCTGAAGAAAAATGGGCGAAAGCTGCCGCAGCGGCCAAAGAGGTTATTGACCTGGGAGTTTATGAGCTCTTTACCGTGAAGAAAACAGCTTCAACGATTGAACCTCCTCAGCGCATGGGCTATTCGGATGCGAATTTCCCTCAGGGATGGGCCGATATTGATCCTTATCAGTCATATACACAGTTGTTTGACGGAAATAAAAGGCTGGGACAGATCAGTGAGATGATTTGGGCGAACGACAATAATAATAATATTTATGAATTGATAGAACACAGTCTTCCCCGTTATGTGAAAGCCTGGAACTGTATCGCTGTCACTCAAAAACAAGTAGATGCTTATCAGATGTGTGATGGCCGGGATATTACAAATTCATCGTCAGAATACCCTTATCGGACAGAAGGTTTTTACGATGCAAGTAACCCCAACCAGATCAAATGTGACTATGTGCAGGATGATGTTTCTATGCGTTATGTACACCGTGAACCTCGCTTCTATGCTTCTATCGGTTACAACGGAACCGTATGGGGATGTACCAGTGCTACTGAAGGAGGAACGACCTATCACAACTACCGTGCCCAATACTACAAAGGTAAACCGGATGGAAAGAACCTCTCGGAGATAGAGTTCCACCCGTTGACCGGCTATACGCTTCGCAAGTATTATTATGAAGAAGATGCAGTGAAACTACAAGGTGCAAAAGTCTGCGATAAATACGAACCAATTGTGCGTTATGCTGAAGTTCTGTTATGGTATGCTGAAGCTATGAACCATCTGACGGTAAATGAATATGATATAGCAGATTATACGGGGACGAAGACAGTGCACGTAAGTCGCAACATCGAAGAGATGCACAACTGTATTCGCCCTATCCGTGTACGTGTAGGATTGCCTGACTTTGACGATCAGATATATAAAGATGAGAAAGCTTTCGATACAGCCTTGAAACACGAACGTCAGGTAGAATTCTTTGGAGAGGCTAAACGTTACTATGACTTGAACCGGTGGTTGGATGCTATGGTAGAACAGAATATGCCTATTCGGGGATGTAACATGGATATGAGTGACGCTGAAGGACAAAAACAACGTTTTTACACTCCTGTGATTATTTCTTCTATGCCGAAATCATTCGTAGAGAGACAGTACTTATGGCCATTGCCGGGAGCAGAACTAGACAGAAATGTTCATCTGACTCAGAATCCAGGTTGGTAATCATTGTAGATTTAATTTAGAGAAATATGAAGAAGATATTTATATATGCCGCCGTATTGTTTGGAATATGCTCTTTCACTTCATGTGATAACAACATAGCCGACGAACAGTTTACCAAAATGGTCTTACTGACCAAAAATGGGGTACAAGACTATAACATTGAGTTCACCGGTGAGGGACAGGTCGAATTGAAGTTACCCATTTCTATTAACGGAACTTCAAAAAATGACAGAGACGTGACTGTACGCCTTATAGAAGATGCAGATACGTTGAAAGATTACAATTTTGAACGTTTCCGTAATCGTACAGCTCTATATTATGTACTTCCATCGGAAAAAATGTATTCTTTTCCGGCAGGACCAGAGATAACGATAAAAAGTGGAAGTGATTACGCTGTTTTCCCGCTAACTCTCAATCTGAAGGAATTTGATTTGTATAGCAACTATATTTTACCGCTGCAGATAGAGAACGTCTCCACTTACCAAATGGCTTGGAGTAAGTATACAAAGTTATTGATGAGATTGAATGTCAGCAATTTCTTCTCAGGCAATTACAATGTAGACGGCAGAGTATGGGAAGAGAGCTATCCGGATCAGAAATTGCCTATTTCTTCTACAGTTTTGCGTGCCTTGACTGCCGATCAGTGTTACCTTTATGCGGGTAACGTGACAGATAGTGATGAGGACCGGGCAGGATATTCGTTGACAGTCAAAGTCGATAAAAACAGTTATGAAGACTCGGTTAATGATGAAACAGGGGCAGAAATCCGTAAATACACAGTTGTTACGATCGGCTCTAAAAATGCGGACAAAAACATTAAAGATGAAAGCAACGGTAAAAGCTGGGTTGAAATCTCAAGAACTGCCGACCCTGTTAACAACAATCTGGAGAATGTAGTAACTAAGGTGTATCTTCATTATTCATACATGAATTTGCGTGATGCCGAATACCCTGTCAAGATGATTTTTGAAGGAACACTTACACGCTCAGAAAGTATTGATATCAGAACAGAAGAAGAAGCTACTTCTCATTGATAGGAAGCAACACAAAAAAGGAAGCTGTCTCTTTCTCAGAGGCAGCTTTCTTTATACTTGTGCCACGCCTTTGGCACAACTGTGCCAGTTCGTTGGCACAGCTATGCCAAGCGCTTGGCACAGTCGTGCCAAAGGTGTGGCACGAACATGGCACTATATTCTCTACCCATAGGGTCACCTGTACTTACTATTCTGATCACATTAAATAAGAATACAATCATGTATACCAAACAATTCTTTGTCTGTTTCTTAGGGATAATCTTAATATGTACGGCACATTCACGGGCAGGAGTACCACCCGCCGAAGATACATTTAATCATTATCTGGACCAGGCACTCTCTTTTGCCAAAGCTTATCCACGAGAGAAAGCGTATCTGCACTTTGATAATACAAGCTATTATGTGGGTGACACAATTTGGTTCAAAGCTTATGTCACATTGTCCGAAGAGCTCCTGCCTACGCCTATCAGCCGCCCGCTGTATGTCGAATTAGCAGACCAGACAGGACATATCGTTGAAAAACAAATCATTAAAATCACTGACGGCGAAGGGCACGGACAATTCATTCTTCCTGCTTCTTCCATCCTATCCGGCTATTATGAAATACGTGCATTTACCCGCTGGATGCTGGGATTTGATGAGCGGACATATTTCTCGCGAACTTTTCCTGTCTACCTCGCCTCAAAGGGAGAAAAACCGGAACGCAGCATTACCACTTATCAGCTGAACCCATCGATGCAGCAACGTCCGGAAAAGAAAGAGAAATTCACCCTTCGCTTTTTTCCGGAAGGAGGACAACTGGTAAAAGCCGTACCTACTCAAGTTGCCTTTAAAGCAGAAAGCAGTACGGAGGCAGACGTAAAAATAGAGGGTATCATTTGCAATGCCAACGGAAATAAAATCGGCACGCTGCAAACGTTGCACGATGGAATGGGCCGTTTTGAATATACACCCGATGAAAAACCGGCCATAGCCAAAGTGACTTACAAAGGAAAACAATATCAATTCAAGCTACCCGAAGCACTTCCTGCAGGCTATGTTCTGAACGTCACTAACAAACCGGGAGGACTAGCCATACAAGTATCCTGCAATAACGGGACTCCGCGCGACACGCTTGCCGTATTTATGAGCCATCAAGGGCAGCCTTTTGCTTATCAGCTGATAAGTTGCACAGCAGAAGCACCCGGCACATTCCTGATACGAACGAAAGACATACCAGCAGGGGTATTGCAAATCAGTTTGATAAACCGAGAGGGAGCAACTCTCTGTACCCGATTCAGCTTTGTTACTCCCAAGTCTCAACTGCGGATTACCACTGCCGGATTGAAACCTGTCTACACGCCTTATGCACCAATTCAGTGCCAACTTCGCGTTACTGACGCGGCAGGACGGCCGATAGAAACGAATCTTTCCGTTTCTATTCGCGATGCGGTGCGTTCTGACTATCTGGAATATGACAATAATATCTATACGGATTTATTGCTAACTTCCGATTTAAAGGGATATATTCATCAACCGGGTTATTATTTTGCAGGCACTTCTCTCCAGAAACAGGCTGAACTAGATATACTGCTCATGGTTCATGGTTGGCGCAAATATGATATGAGCCAACTGATAGGTACAAAGCCTTTCTCACCACTTCAAACTCCTGAAACAAAGCTGATTCTTCATGGTCAGGTAAAATCTCTTGTACAGAAGAATGAGTTGAAGGATATCGCCGTGAGTGTAATGGCAAAAACAGACTCTGTGATTATTGCCGGAAGCACAGTGACGAACGGGCAAGGCCATTTCGAAATACCGGTAGAAGATTTTGAAAATACAATGGAAGCTATTTTTCAAACAAAGAGAGAAGGGAAAGACAGGAAGAAAATGGCTTCAATTCTGATTGACCGTAATTTTAGTCCCAACCTCCGTTCTTATGAATATACCGAATGGAATCCGCAATGGAAAGATGTCAGCAAATGGATACAGAACACCCAACAGACCGACTCGCTCTATTTGGACTCTATCCGGCAAGTAGATAACCTTCATCTGCTGAATACGGTTGAGGTAGTAGCGAAACGAAGGAAGAATGCCACTATGGAGACTCATATCTACCAGCAAAGTCTGGATGCTTACTATGATATCCGCCAGTCTGTAGACCGGCTACGGGACGAAGGGAAGGAAATCTATACCTTACCGGAGTTGTTTGAAAAGCTAACTCCTTTCTTCCGATGGAACAAGCAGGACGACACATACAGCTACAAGCAGAAACCAATCTGTTTTTTTCTGGGAGGCCGTATGTTGACGTCTATCGAGGCAACATCCATAATGACCGAAGTAGATGGGCTGCAATCCATTTATATCTGTGAAGGGGCAAATGCATTCAGTGCCGGAGCGTTTAAAGACGCTCAAGTTTCATCTCTGGAAAATGGGCCTCGCGACTTCGATCACGAAGAGAGAGTGAACGTGACCGAACTCAGTAAGTATGCGGTATTTTATCTTACAGCATTGCCCTTGCGGGATATTGCCAACAAGCAGCAACAAGCTGCACGGGGTACCCGCCAAACGATCATCCAGGGATATAACCGCCCGCTGGAGTTTTACTCTCCTATCTATAAGGATACAGATGCATTCCCCCCAGTCCAACCTGATCAAAGACGGACTCTTTACTGGAATCCTTCTGTCCGGACAGACAGTGAGGGGAAAGTAACCATCGAATGTTATAACAGTAATTACTCCGCTCCATTAATTATTAGTGCAGAAACAATCAGCAATGGAGTCACCGGCACACTGACTTATTCTACTTTGGAACATCAGTAGCCGGTTGAGTCCGTCATTGCGGTTAAAAGTATCTTTAGTACTACAACAATGTCTGAACTCTTGGGTAATCAAGAATTAAGGAATTACTAGCAAAGAGGCTTCATAATTAATGTCATGAAGCCTCTTTTATTATATTTACATATCTTTCAATCCCAGAACTTGTGTCTCAATATCATATTTAGACATTTCTTTTTGTTTTAAATGTTCCACTTTCTCCATGAAAACAGTATGACTATAGTTATTCTCAGGAACTCGTTTAACTTCAGCAATAAGAGCTTTCTTACCACTGGATTTAAGAGCAACAATATCTATTTCATAAGAATTTATTCGTTGTTTGCCAATAGAACTTTTTGTTTCCCACCAAGAGCCTATTTCCTTGAAACCTCCGGTTTCTGCCAGTTTCTGTTTGAAGTATTTCTCTAACACCCTACCCGAATAGGTCGGATAATCAGCTTTTGCTAATTGTCTCAGATCATCAAAATTCTGTAATTCAATATAAGAGCGATTCTGCTCAATATATTTAAACCAGAAATTCAAGAAATTATCACCAATAACATATCGTACATTTTTCTTAGTTCCGGGTTTTGCAAAAATAGGACGTTCCCGGGTTATTAAATTGTATACATTTTCCAGCTTGCTTAAATATCCTCCGATAGCCGTACCGCCCAATGCCGATTCTATCTCGCCTTGCGTATAGTGCCCGTTAGCGATTTCTGACAAAATGGAAAAATAGGTACCATAGTTTTTCCCAAACTCAGTTATCAACAAATTACGTCCTTCATCTATAAACAAGGAGTTTTCCGAAAAGACAAAGTCATACATCTTATCTATAGTAAGCGCTTGGTTATCACAAAACAACTCTACATATTTAGGGATTCCTCCTGTCAATGTGTATAAAGCTAATAAGTCATCATTGCTATATCCGGAAGCAAGATCCTCCATTATTTGTTTCAGGACACTGATCTTAAAGGCACGCAGACATAAAATATTGTCAGCACGCCCAAATAGGGGTTCATTATGATCAGTGAATATTTTCTGCATTAAGGAGTACACAGAACCACTGATGACCAAATTTATTTTAGTTTCTTGTTTATATTCATCCCAAAGATTCTGCATATCACTAAAGACGTCAGGTCGGATATTATAAAACTCTTGAAATTCATCTATGACGATATTAAAAGCACGTGTTTTACCAACTTCAAAAAGATATTGCATCAGATTGGTAAAAGTAGGTATCCCTTCAGGAACGAATATGGATAGAGTTTCACGTACTATCTTTACAAAATCAGCAACTAATATGCTTTCAGCTTTTCTTCCAATGAATAAATAAACTGTAGGTGTTCCTTTCAAAGCCTCTTTTATGAGACTGGTTTTACCAATGCGTCTACGTCCTGTGACCACAATCATTCTGGAGTTTTGAGTGAATGCAAGCTCTTGCACACGTTTTAATTCCGCAACTTCTTTTTCTCTATTATAGAATTTCATAATGATGATTTGTTTTCTCAACGGCCATTGACTCAACCGCTGTTGCGAAAATACAAAATAAATTGAGAACAATCAATTTTAGCATGCAAATTATGAATGTTTCATCCTATATTATAATTCTTTAAGTAATGCAGATTAAGTTTCTAATTCCGTTATAACATATCTTTCTATATGTCCAAACATTTTTATAACATGGGGGTATATGAATCGGGCTAGAGGAGATAATGCAAATTTGTTGACATAGCACTATTGATAAATAGCATAAAGATTGAGTTAGAACAACACAAATACAATACGTTACCGAATTAAACCGTTGATAATATGCCGTTTACAACCTTGCTATACGGTTTGGACAGGACCCGGAGAACCAATTATGCACGGATGACTTCGCCGGTCATTGGGCTCATAATGCCAATCTTTCGGTGAAAGCGATCATGGGTGTAGCCGGATATAGCGAAATGGCGCGTATGCTTGGTTTATATGATGTTGCAGAGAAATATGCAGGCATAGCCAAGAAAATGGCGGTGAAATGGGAAGAAATGGCAAATGAAGGTGACCATTACCGCCTCGCTTTCGACCGTAAGAATACTTGGAGCCAGAAGTATAATATGATTTGGGACAAGATGTGGAATCTGAATTTATTCCCTAATAACGTAATCAGCAAAGAAGTCAATTATTATTTAACAAAACAGAACCGTTACGGATTACCGTTAGATTCCCGCAAAGATTACACTAAATCCGACTGGATTATGTGGATTGCAGCTATGTCTCCAGACCAAGATACTTTCGAGAAGTTCATAATTCCTCTTTATAAATATATCAATGAAACGACTTCACGGGTACCTATTAGTGATTGGCATGATACAAAAACAGGCAAAATGACAGGTTTTAAAGCGCGTTCTGTGATTGGAGGATACTGGATGAAAGTATTAATAGATAAAGTACAGAACAAACAATAAAATAAATAATCGTTCAAAGTTGATACAATTAAATAGAATGTGAAATAACTCAACATATTTTAAACATCCATCTGTATTGTACTTATTCTCTAAAGTATAATACAGGTGATAAAATTAATTTGCTATGAAAAGTGAAGAACAAGTATTTTGGTTTTTAAGCCATAACAAGATGTGGTGTATCCCACTCTGTCTGGCTGCATTTTCATTATTACCTGGTAGCTATACTCATGCTGCCAGTATAATAGATGAAAATACATTAGTAGTAAACTCTACCCAACAACAACGTATTGTAAAAGGTACTGTTATTGATGCCAACGGTGAGCCATTAATAGGAGTCAATGTAAAAGAAGCAGGGGGAAGTACTGGTACAATCACTGATATAAACGGTGAATTCTCTCTAAATGTAGCCCCAAAAACAATATTAGAAATTTCTTTTATCGGTTATCAAACACAGAATGTTACTGTGGGAGAGGCAAGACAAATTACTATAACCTTACAGGAAGATACACAAGTTTTAGATGAAGTTGTTATAACAGGGTTTGGTATGTCACAAAAGAAAGCGACATTGACAGGCGCTGTTTCTTCAATTAAATCTGAAGAAATTGCTCGTTCCTCTGCAGTTACTGCAGGTGGAGCTCTGGTTGGTAAAATTGCAGGTGTAAATACTCGTCAACAAGATGGACGTCCTGGCGCTGAAACAGCTTTGCAAATTCGTAACATGGGTACTCCATTATTTGTAATTGATGGTGTTATTTCAGATACAGGGCAATTTAGTCAGATGGATTTTAATGATATTGAATCTATATCTGTACTAAAAGATGCATCAGCTGCTTTATATGGGGTACGCGCGGCGAATGGAGTAGTGGTTGTTACAACTAAGAAAGGTAGTCGTAATTCTAAAAATACAGTTTCTGTTAATGCTTATTATGGTTGGCAGAAAAACTCTAAATATGTTAGTCCAGCTAATGTAAAGGATTATGTTCATGCCTATGTAACAGCAGAAACATTCTCTGGACGTAATGGCGATTCTCGTCGTTACAGCAAAGAAGAATACGAGAAATGGATGAGTGGTACAGAACCTAAATATCAAGGATGGAATTGGGAAGACTATATTTGGGTAAGCGCTCCGCAGTACTATATTAATACTAATTTCTCCGGAGGTACAGATAAAGCAAACTATTATGTAGCGGTATCCCACATTAATCAAGATGCAACTATCCGCAATTATGGTGGATTCCGTCGTACAAATGTACAGATGAATATCGAAATGAATGTAAATGAACGTCTCAAGGTAGGGGCAAGTATGAATGGACGCATTGAAGATCGTCGTCATCCTGGAGTACCGGGAGCTGATGATACATGGCTGCCTCGTTTCGCAACAATGAAAAATCAACCAACTAAACGACCATTTGCTAATGATAACCCGAATTATCCACAGCTAGTATCCGACCAACCGGAAACAAACTTTGCTATTTTGAATTACGAGACTACAGGAAAGGTATCAGATGTATGGCGCGTAATTCAAATGAATGGTACTGCTGAATATGAGATTCTGAAAGGATTAAAATTCAAAGGAATGCTAGGCTACTATTATGCTTATAACGAACTGGATAACCAAGAATTCACCTATGAACTATATGGTTATGACGAACAAAAAGATAATTACTATGTAACCAACCGTATGTCAAATCCTTATCGTGAGCGCAACCGCGAGAAGGTAGAAGATCAATTTTCAAACTTTCAGTTAAACTTTGACCGCAAATTTGGTAAACATGCGGTTGTTGCTGTAGCTGGATTTGAGGCAAGTCAGCGTAAACGCCCTAAAATGTGGATTCATTCTACACCAGTTTCTAATGCAATGGATTTGATTCGTCTGAAAGAAATTCAGGAGTTTAATGATGATGGAAATAGAACAGAGGCACGTATGGGATATTTGGGACGTATCAATTATAGTTATGCTGACAAATACCTAGTTGAATTAATAGCTCGTTGGGATGGATCATGGAAATTCCGTCCGGATAATCGTTGGGGCTTTTTCCCATCAGCCTCTTTAGGCTGGCGTGTTTCTGAAGAGAACTTTTGGAAAGAGAGCAAAATTGGTGAGATCGTTACTAATTTAAAGTTACGTGGTTCATATGGCGAAGTTGGTGATGATGCTGTTTCTGACTATTCTGCTTTTGACTATCTACCTGGCTATAATTACAACAGTGGGGGTGCAGTAATTGATGGCAACTGGGTAGTAGGAACTTCAACTCGGGGACTACCTAACCAAACACTATCCTGGATGACAGCAAAGATTCTAGATATTGGCGTAGATTTAGGTTTTCTCAATAACCGTTTGAATATACAATTTGACTATTTCCGTCGTGTACGTGATGGAATTCCTGAACCTCGTTATGATGTGTTAATACCGAACGAAGCAGGTTTTAGTCTACCAAAGGAGAATCTTAAATCAGATATGCATAGAGGTTTTGATGCTTCTATTATGTGGACTGATCAAATCAATGATTTCAATTATAGTGTTGGGGGTAATATAACCTATTCCCGCTTTTGGGATTGGGAACAATATAAGCCGCGCTTTAGTAATTCGTGGGATGAATACCGTAACAGCATTTGGCATCGTGTAGGATATGTGAATTGGGGGTATGAAGCTATCGGTCGTTTTGATAGTTGGGAGCAAATTGCCAATTATCCAGTTGATAATGATAGAAAAGGGAATCGTACAGTAGTTCCAGGAGATATCATGTATAAGGATCAAAACAATGATGGAGTGATCAATTATTTGGATGAACGTCCCATTGGGTATCGTGTAGATAGTACTCCTACTCTCAATTTTGGTATTAATCTTTCTGCATCATGGAAAGGATTTGATTTGGCAATGGATTGGACCGGCTCCGGTATGACATCATGGAATCAATGTTATGAGACAGCCCGTCCGTTCCAAAACGATGGTAACAGTCCTGATGAAGTATTGAAGGATGCATGGCATTTATCTGATATATGGGATGCTAATAGTCCGCTAATTCCAGGTAAATACCCCATGGTTCGTCTAAATACTGATGAAACTAGTGCTTATGATAAAAGTTCATATTGGTTACATAATGTAACTTATTTAAAGTTACGTAATTTGGAAGTCGGCTACACATTCCCCAAAACATGGTTAAACAGAACTGGCATTAGTAATTTAAGACTGTTTGTTTCAGGCACAAACTTACTGACTTTATCCAATTTGTCTGTGATGGATCCGGAATGTGCATCTGACAACGGTTTGGATTACCCTCCGATGCGAGTAATAAACATTGGCGTAAACCTAAAATTTTAAGAAACAATGAAAAAGAAATATTTATATACAATAATGACTGCCACGATGTTGTCATTGGGCAGTTGTAGTGGCTTCTTGGATACAAAGCCCGATACGTTATTAACCCAAGATCAGACTTTTGGAGACCCTACATTAGTTAAATCCGTATTGGCCAATTTTTATGGACGTGTAACAATAGGACAGCGTATTGATGACTGGGATCAATGGACAATGCTAGACGAGGTAATTCATTTCGACACAAATAGCGATGAGAATATTGATAGAAACAAATGGCGTACATATGACTATACTCTAGTACATGACCTTAATCAGTTCTTAGAAGGTATTAAACCCTCAGACGCTGTAGATGAAGCCACGAAAACTGCTTATATAGGTGAAGTACGCTATATTCGTGCATGGCTTTATTTTTGTATGGGACGTACTTTAGGTGGTGTACCTATAATAAATGATGAGATATTCAATTACACTCCAGGAATGGATATTACAACTCTGCAGATACCCCGTTCTACTGAGGCTGATTTATACGATTATGTAATCTCAGAATGTCAGGAAGCCTCCAAAATGTTGACCAAAGACACTAACAAAAACTCTGCACGAGCCAATTATTGGGTAGCAAAAATGCTGGAAGCCCGTGCTGCTTTAACTGCAGCTTCATTAGCTACTTATAACACGGCCGAGGCACATCCGCAGTTGCGCACGAATGGTGGAGAAGTAGGTATACCTTTTTCCAAAGCCCAAGAATACTATAAAATAGCGTTGGCCGCTGCAAAAGATGTTATAGAAAATGGACCTTACAAGCTCATGCTGGCATCAGAGCAAACTCACAAAGCATATGCGGACAATTTCTATAAAGCTGTATGCCAAAAAGATGGTAATACAGAAGTCATTTGGTGTCGTGATTATGTCTCTCCGGGGCAAACACATCAGTTCACTAAAGGAAACCTGCCCAAAAGTATAGAACAAGATACTGGAAGTGACCGTTTATCTGTTTTACTAAATCTAGTTGAGGCTTTCGAACCACTTGATGCCACGGAAGAACAAAAAGGGACGAGTATACCATTTGAAATTGGTACCCTTGAAAATCCGAAATTCTTTACCGAACCAACAGAACTATTCATGGAACGTGACCCACGCCTAATGGGTTCTATCATTGTACCTGGAGCAACTTTTGACAGTAAGGTTATTGAATTACAAGCTGGGCAACTGCGAAAAGAAAATGGTTCATGGTCTGAAGTGACTGGAGCCCGTAATTCTTATGACGAGGATGGCAGGTTGATTACAGCTAATAATGGTCCTTTCGGCGGTAATGACCGAGAAATAAACCGTACCGGTTTCTACGTGCGCAAATATTTGGATGCTACACCTTCAGCAGGTACTATTGGACGTGGTTCCGAAATGTGGAATGTTTATTTCCGTATAGCAGAGGCTTATCTAATTGCCTCTGAAGCTAGCTGGGAGCTATCACGGGATAATACTGATACAGATGCACTGAAGTATATTAATGCCGTTCGTAATCGGGCTGGAATCTCGTCATTAAATACAATTGATCATGAGAAAATCATGCATGAATACCGAGTAGAATTTGCATTTGAAGGTAATCGATGGTGGGATCTGAAACGCTGGATGGAGGCAAGCAAAATATGGACTGGTGAACCAACAGCAAGAACTTCACAACGCTTAGGACTATGGCCATTCAAAGTGGTTGCTTCAGGTGATCCTAACGATGGCAAGTGGGTATTTATTGAAAAAGATATGCAAAAGTTAGATTTATGGCGCCGTCCGTTAAAATGTACAGAAGCACAATATTATTCAGAAATTGATAACGGCTGGATTAATAATAATCCAAAGTTAGTGAAGAATCCTTATCAGTAACTTAATAAGAAACAATGAAGATGAAAACAACATTTAAAATATATTCAATAGTCATATTATCCATTTTTGCATTAATAAGCTGTAGCAAAGATAATTATGACGAACCTACCTCCTTTATAAAAGGCCGTGTGGTCTATAAAGGAGAGGCTTTACAATTACGTGGCAACGAAGCAGTCAAATTGCAGCTATACCAACGTGGCTATCAAAAACATGATCCTGTAGAGGTTTTTGTAAACCAAGATGGAGAGTTCTCTATCTGTATCTTTGATGGACAATATCAATTAATAACGAAGGCTGGCAATGGACCTTGGAGTGATGAGGGACGCGATACTATAGAGATAAAATTAAATGGACTTGCCACACAAGATGTTGAAGTAACTCCTTATTACTTAATAGAAGATGCTAAAATAGCTCTGAATGGTAATAAAGTTGATGCTTCATTTAAAGTAAATAAAATAGCAGGTACTGGAATTGATCGTATGATTATGTTATTAAGTACCACACAATTCTTGAGTGATGCTGAACATAATGTAGATCGTTATGACGAAACTGAAAATTTAGCACAATACGACGAAACAGGTAAGATATATAGTTTTACTACCAAAGATTATACTAATAACAGTATGTTCCAAACAGCTTTAAAAAGAGGAACATTGTTTGGACGTATTTGCCTGTGGCCCAAAGGGTCTGATCAAGGAATTTATTCGGAAGTATTTAGACTTAAATAGAACTATATTTCAGTTTTATTTATGAGGGTGTCTTCGGACACCCTCTTATCATTTATTCTAACTCAAGGAGTAAACGGAACTGTGCCAGATGGTTTAGGTAACAGAGTATTTACCGGTAAAGGGACTCCCAAATCCGGCATTCCATCAGCATCCCATCCTATCTTCTGCAATCGTGGATTGCGACTCTCCGACTCTCCCGTATTACCGCTAGGAACACTTCTTGCCTGATACAATATATACCATTCCGTTCCATCAGGCGAAGGAAGAAAGGAAAGGTTAGCCGGGCCATACACTCCATCTTCCGGTCTCTGTTGAAATACAGGAACGGGGCTCTTCTTCCAGGAAGCCGGATTCAGCAAGTCGCTGTCCGCGTCGGCAGTCAACATTCCGGTACAATAATAAGGAGACCAGCAACCGCTTGCCGCATAATAGACAATGACAGTCCGGTTATCTTTGGAATGAAAATACTGAGGGCTTTCATTTACATAAATCGGATAAGCAGTCCGCCCGCCATCCGGATTTACCCACTGCCGTTCCCATTCATACTCCGGCTTCGAAATCATAACCCTTTCCGTAGCCAGTGTCCAGGGATTTTCCATGCGGGCAATATAGATGCATTGTGTTTCACTGCCTATCCTCCGATTAGGCCACCCGGACCATAGAAGATAAAGCTCCCCTTTATGCTCAAAAGTTGAGGGATGTATTCCCCAGTTCCAATCGGGATTGGTCATGATCGCTCCTTTCATGCGAAACTCTCCCTGCATAGGGTCAGGAGAATCATTCTCAATCACATAAATCTGATGATTATCTGTATTTCCATCATCGGCAGCAAAATAGATATACCATTTACCATTGATATTCCGTATTTCCGGATTCCAAAGGTTATGGCTATTCGAAGGATCTTTAGGCACCCAGACCTCTTTACAAGTAGAATGAGCCATATCGGTAATATCGGTGGTTACCCACAGATATATTTGCTCATTAGTTTCATGGGTATAATAATATTTACCATTATGGTAAATCGCGCTTGAATTAGCCCCTTCCATAAATAATGGATTGGCATAAGTATCTTTTTCAACATCTTCTTTCTTTCCCGCCCGTTTGGAATTACAAGAGATGTTCAGCAAAACAAGGAATAATAACAAACATAAATTGATTCTCATAGTTTCATTTTTAAGATGATACAAAGAAAAGACTTTTTTTTCATTAATAGTTAATAAAGCGAAAATAAAAATTAAGCTTGGAATATCATTCGCGTCATTACATCGCGACACATCCTGCTGATGACAGGAAAACAGAAAAAAAAGAATGTAAAGACAAACTACCTATTAATAATAAAAACAAAAAGTTTCTTGGTATCATTACACGCTTTCACACGAAATATATTAACCGTTTATATACTTCTTCCGAATCATTTATTAATAAATTCTTTCATCGTTTATTATAAACGTCCCCCAAATTTATTATAAACTAGGATTTCGTTATTTCAGTAACAAATATCAATTTTAAACAACAAAAAGGGCTGCAATTCCCATAAAGAATCGCAGCCCTTAGCTTGTAGCAGACTATCCGGCAAGCATTATCCGAAGTGGAAACGCTTGCAATCTGTTATTATATTGTACTTATTATTACTCATTTTTCGTCTATATTATCAATGTTATCGAATTTACTTCCGGTTCTCACTTACAAATATACAACATAAAAAACGGTTTGTCAAGCCCTGCATGCTTCTTTCATACATCTGATGACAAATCAAATGGTAGAATCGGCATCCGGAGTGCTTTCTGCCGCTGTATCGGAAGCAGACAACTGATTGACATATTCCTTCGGGAGAACTCCATATTGTGCCTTGAAACACTTGGCAAAATAAGAGGAGGAAGTGAATCCAACCTGTGCCGCAACCTCGGAAATACGTGTACCGCCCTGAATTAACTCGGCTGCCTTATTCATACGGAGGGCCTTCAGATAATCATTGGGCGACATTCCCGACAATGCTTTTATCTTCCGATAGAAGTTGGAACGGCTCATGTTCATCTGCTCTGCAAGAGTATCGATGGAGAAGTTCTCGTCTGCCAACTGGTCGGCAATCACTTCCTGTATCTTGGCAACAAACTCACAATCTCTCTGAGTCATCGCAAGTTCTGCCGAGGCCTGATTGGCATTCCCGGACAAACTGGCCATCAGCTTATGGAAAGACTGCCTCAACCGGAGCAGGTTCTCGATCTGCTTATGCAGTTGTTTGATAGAGAATGGTTTCTCAATATACACATCGGCTCCGCATTCCAGTCCTTCCACCTTAGATTCCAGCGTCGTTTTTGCCGTCAGTAAGATGACCGGAATATGTGAATAGTCGATTTCCGATTTCACTTTGCTACAGAGTTCCAGCCCGTTCATTTCCGGCATCATCACATCACTGACGATGACGTCTACACTCTCCTGTTCGAGTATCTCAAGTGCCGCACGCCCATTCGGGGCTTTCAGCACACGGAACCAGGCAACCAACGAGTCACGCGTCAGATTCAACAGTTCGACATTATCTTCTACCAACAATACGGTGAATTTCTTTCCGGAGAACTCTGAAGGAATATTCTCTACCGAACCTTCGTTTTCGGAATGAACTTCAACGATATCAGCTGCTTCTTCTGCCTTCTTTTCGTTTAAAGGAAGAGATAATATAAACGAGGATCCTTGCGGTTCGTTATCTTCAAGGCGCAGGCTGCCTTGATGAGCTTCTGCCAGAGATTTCGCAAAAGCCAGTCCGATACCGGTACCTGTGGCGGTAGCGACTTTATCATCCGGCATTTGGTAGAAGGCTTCAAATATCTTTCCCTTTTGGGCATCCGGTACTCCACGACCGTCATCACTCACATATATCTCATATCCCGCATCAGTTGTCACGAGTTTCAAATCGATACGCGTACGGGCATATTTTATCGCATTGCCCATCAGATTCACCAGTATCTTACTCAACTTTTCCCGATCGACCATTGATACCAGTTCCTGCTCGGGCAGAGTCAATACCAGTTCAATTCCCTTTAACTCGGCAGGACTGGTGAACTGACTATATACATCATTCACTATTTCCTTAATATCGCAACTTGCCAGATTTAGTTGCAAAGCTCCGTTTTCCATCTTCTGGAAGTCGAGCAGCTGATTGGTAATCCCTAAAAGATAGTTTACATTCTTATCTATTACAGACAGATACTTAGCCTCTTTTCCTTCATGTTCTATCTCTTGCAACTTTTCAAGAGGCAATCGGATCAGACTGAGAGGGGTACGTATCTCATGTACCAGATTAATGAAGAAGCCGATCTTTGATTTATAAACTTCCTGTTCTTTAGCAATCTGATATTTCTCCATCCGGCGTTTGTACTTATGCTTCACGCGAAGATTCCAGCGCCATGCAATCCAGACAATCCAGCCCATCAACAGGAGAATATAAATAAAATAGGCGAAAGAACTACGCCACCAAGGGGGAGTAATCACTACCCGCAGGGTAGTCGTCTTCTCATTCCACTGATGGTCATTATTGGAGCCACGCACTTCGAACTCGTATTCTCCGGGAGGCAGATTGGTATAAGAAGCAGAGTTGTTCTCGGAGTTGGTAATCCACTCTTTATCTACTCCTTTTAATATATAGGAATATCGGTTTCGTGCCGGGTCTTCATAGCTTAGCGCCACAAAACGAATCGTGAAACTATTATTTTCATAAGACAAGGTTATCTTGTCAGCCATATAAATCGGTTTCCCCAGTTGAAGCAACTTCTTCACTTCCTGTTCGTCATTCAGGTAGGATAAACGGATATCAGTCACATATACCGGAGGAATGTAGGAATTATCCACAAAACGTTCCGGCTGGAAAACATTAAAGCCGTTGATTCCGCCAAAATATAGTTTACCTTCAGAAGATTTTAAAGAAGAACGTGCCATAAACTGATTTCCCTGCAAACCATCATTAATCGTAAACTGTCGGAAATGAGCTTTAGAAATCGGATTAATCTTAAATATCCCTGCATTGCTGGATATCCAGAAATCTCCTGTCTGATCTTGTTCAATAGAATAGATCACCTTATTGGGAAGCGCAGAATCAAACTCAATAAATGCCTCTGTTTTGGGATCGAAGGAGCATAATCCTCCCCCATTCGTGCCAAACCACATCACGCCTTTGTTATCTTCAAATACCGTGATCACCGAATTACTGGTAATGGTGGTCGAATCTTCCCGTTCGTGCTGGAAATGTTTCCAGTGTCCGCTCAGGGTATTGTAGGAGAACACGCCGCTATTGGTCGTTGCAATCCACAGGTTGTTATACATATCCTCATATATATCGCCCACGGAAATCATGGAGCCGATACTGGTAATCGTCATGAAATTATCGGCATCAGGATTATACCGGCATAAGCCCCAGCTTGTTCCAACGAAGATTTCCCCTTTCCGGTCTTTATATATGCATAGTACGTCATTGCTGCAAATGGTATTGGGGATTCCGCGCGAGTGTGTATATTCCTTTATCGAACCGGTACGCAGATTAAGCACACGTATTCCTTCCGCATAAGTACCGATCCAAAGACAATCGCCGTCTAACATCAAAGAGCGAATATCATATTTCTGACTCTTTACACCACCGATATGATATTCCGAAAGCTCCCGTGTAACGGTATTGAAGAAATATAAGCCACTCTGAGTACCAATCCAGATATTTCCGTCTTTATTTTCACAGAATGGGCCTACCACCTCTCCTGCTCCCGCTATCCCCGACAGATAGGCGGGTGAATAGTAATCGAAACGCTTGGTCTGCTTGGACATATAGTTGATACCTCCCAAGTTCGTCAATACCCACAGAGCACCTTCCGCATCCCACATCATGCCGTTTATGGTCTGATCACTCAGACTTCGCGGATCAGCCGGATTATCTGCACGGAGGAAGGTTTTCGACTCGCGGTTGAATAGATAGAGTCCATTATCGGTTCCTACCAGCAGTTCATTTTCCGTATATTTCAGCAGGCTGCGAACTGCCCCGAAGTTCAATGAAGGAGCCATGTAATTCTCAACCGTTCCAGTCTGCCGGTTCAATCTCCCCAACAAATTGTTGCCTGCTCCCAGCCATACTTCTCCCTCTACATCCAGTACACAGTTTATTTTGTAACTATCGGAAGAGTTCACGTCCGATGAGACCTTATATGATTGCAGAAATTTGCCGTTTTCATCGAAACAAAGCAGTCCTTCCTGTAGCGAAGAAACATACACCTTCTTCTTATCGTAACTCTGACAAACATCCCAGACAAAAGAGGTCTGAATACTATTCTGAGTCAACACTTCGGTCTTGGGATCATAAATAAAAAGTCCCTGCCCCAAGGTGGCAATCCAGAGAAGTCCGTTCTCCGTCTTTACAATCTTCTTGATTTCACTGCTGACGTATACGCCATACTGAGTGGTCTTGTCAAAATAGGAGAAACGGTCCGTTGCCCGGTCATAGATATACAGTCCGGAGTTCGTTCCAACCCATATATTCTGATCTTCTTCAATCAGTGCCTCAACGAAGTTGTTCTCCAATGAGAATTTATCGTTCAATACATTCCGATAAACTTTATTGCCCCGACCGTCGTAACGGTTCAGTCCGTCACTGGTGCCCAGCCAGATAAATCCATAGCTATCCTGTATAGCACACCATACCGTATTATGTGACAAGCCATCTTCCACCTGATATTTCTTGAAGGAGAAATAGGGAGATGCAGACAATGGTTCGAGCCAGAAGGCCAGTAAAAGTATCAGTATCTTTGTTAACTTCATACCAAGTGTGTCTTATGTTTAGATTAACGATTCAACCAGGGTTCCGGATTCAACTTTTCTTTCTCTCTGCGTAACTGGAAATGCAGTACCGTTCGTCCGTTATCCGCGCCATCAGAGAATATCTGTCCGATAGACTGCTTTGTGCTCACCGTATCACCGGATTTCACCGAAGCGGAAGACAGATTACAGTAAACGGAAATATAATTACCATGCCGGATGAGGACGTTAAATAGTCCGTTCAACTGGAACACGGCTGCTACCTTACCATCAAAGATGGCACGGGCTTGTGCTCCCGGCTTTCCTTGTATATCAATTCCTTTATTATCCAGCTTCACATTACGGAGTCCTTCAACGGAATACTGTCCATAGCGGCTGGTTATGATATAAGGTCCGGATATAGGCATCGGAAGTTTCCCACGGTTGGCAACAAAGCTACCGGACAGTTCACGATCTGCCTTGCTCATCGTAAAAGCGTCCAATGGCTCCGACTTCGGTTTGGCAGCCGTTCCGGTTTCGGAGGCACCTTTGTCATTTGTATCCGCCTTCTTGCGGGCTGCCGCTTCGCGGCGGGCTTCTTCCGCGGCACGTTTGCGGGCGCGTTCTATTTCTTCTGCGATCAACCGGTCGATACGGGCATTCAGTTGATTGGCTTCCCGTCTCTTCTTGTTCACTTCGCTTTGCAGACCTTTCTGTTTCTTTTGCAGATTAGCCACCAGTGTGCGCTTCTCTTTCTCCTGAGCTTCCAGTTTCGCCTTTTCGTTCTCACGTTCTTTCAGCAGTCCCTCTTTGGCGGCTTTCACTTGCTGACGTTCTGCTTTTTTCTTCCGTATCTGCTCCTGCTTCTTTAATATTTCCTCTCCCTGCAGACGCTGGTAGGTGGCATATTCACGCACATAACGCATACGACGATACGTTTGTCTCAGGTTCTTGGCGGAGAAGATAAACATCAGTTTCTCTTCAATCGATTTATTCTTATAGAGGTACTGGACAGATGCTTCGTACTTCTTCTTTTTCTCTTTCAGGTCTTTTTCAAGACTATTCAGCTGGCGGTTCAATGACACTAATTCGCGTTCGATAGTCTCCACATCGTTATTGATCGCAAGGATATACCGTTTTCGTTCTTCAATCTGTCCCGTCAGTGCCGCCAGTCCGTTCAACTGACTGCCTACGTCCTTCTTTGTATTCTGTAAAATCGACTCCGTCTCGGCGATCTGCTTCTGCAGAGCACCGCGCTTACCTTCCAGCTCACGAATCAGCTTGTTCGATTGAGCAGAAAGCGGAATTGCCAGCCAAAGGCTGCTTACCAGAATTACAAAGAGACGTTTTATCATAATAAAGCTACCAGCATTTTCATTAATTCTTCCAAAGAGACCTGACGGTATCTGGAAGTAACTTCTGTCGGAGTGATTGAAAGTTCTTTGGTCGAAAAATCATAAAGTTGTACTTTCGCTTTCTCCAGTTTGGGGATTCCCAGGTCTTTCCCGGATAGTTCAGTCTTTCCTCCGGGTTTAGAAGCGTCAGTCAGCAATTTCTCCAATTGGGAGAACTCTACATTCTTCGATAATATTTCTTTCAATTCATTTTTGGTTGCGCGTACAAACCGCTTGTTCATCCGGTCGACGAATAATACTTCAGTAGGAGTCACCTCGATGCGTGCCAATTCCGTACGGAGAATAGGCATCAGCAAGGAAATCTGTACCCGTTCACGGCTCTTCATCTTCATGGTACCGCCCACTGACATACTTCCGCCTTTACCCGGAATCGTCAGCTGAAGTCTGGAAGCCAGATAGCTGGGAATAGCTGCTTCGGAAGCAGCTACTTCCGGCACCTTTGTCGCCGTCAGACGCTTTGAACTCTTACAACCTACCAATACGACTGCAATCAACAAAAAATAAGCGATTCTTTTCATTCTGCAATGTATTTTTTCTTTTCTATTTTCTGTTTCAATGTTTTCGACTCACTGCCCATTTCCAGTGCTTTCTTCCAGTAGGTAAGCGCGCCGTCCACATCTCCGGTCATATAATAGATATCTCCGCAATGTTCTACAATCACATCACTCTTATCGCCGCCCTCACTTTTCATGGCGTTATCGATGTAAATACGAGCTTCCGCATAGTTCCCCTTTTCAAAGAGAATCCAGGCATACGTATCCAGATAAGTGGCATTATTGGGCTCAGCCTTTACGGTCTTATAGCTCATTTCTTCCGCTTTATCCAGATCACGACGCTCTACTGACAGATAATAGGCATAGTTGTTCAGTGCGCCAATATTGGAAGGGTTGTACACCAACGCCGAGTCATAGGCGGCATAAGCCTCCTTCATCTGCTTCTGCGTATGATACATATCCCCCAGAATAGAGTAGAACTCCGAAACGATTTCTTTTTTACCGTCAGCCGTCTTATGTTCCAGCGCTCTCTTGCAGATGCTTATCACACTATCCGGTTTCTCCGCCTGATTATAGGCAACAGCCAGATAATAATAAAATTCCAGCGCATCCGGAGTCGCTTCAATACCCGGCTCGCAGACTTTGATAATCTGCTTATAATCTTCTTTTTTTACCGCAGCACCGATCAGCATCATACGGGCAGCATTATTGGTAGGGTCCAGGTCAACCACCTGTTCCAAGACGGGGACTGACTCCGCCTCCATATTCTTGGACAACAGATATTGCGCATAAAGCATCGGAATCTGAGGATCATCCTGCTCCTGCTTCATGATCCGGTCAAACAAAGCGATGATCTGCGTACTGTCCTTATCGGCCTGTTCATTTTCCACAATCATCTGACGCATGACGCCCACTTTGGTATCAGGAGTCACCTTCTTATTCAGCAACAGTGTATCCAACTGCTGTTGGTAGAGTTCTTCCTGCCCTGTCTGTTTATAGTAAGAAGCCATCGAGAAGATAGCCATCGGATTATCGGGTTCCGCAGCCAGCACCTTCTGATAAACGTCATAAGCCTCCTGTTTCTTACCATTCTGAAGATATACGTCTCCCAAGATGACTTGATAACGCATGTCCATCGGATATTCCTGCACCAGACTTTCTATTTCCTGAAATGCTTTCTTATCATCCTTCATCTGGAGGTAGATACGAAACTTCTCCATGGACAACTGTTCATTCTTGCCCATACGCTTTTCCAGACGGTTTAAAGTAGAGATGACTTCATCATACTTTTCTTGTCGGCCATACAGGTCCAAAAGGTTGAAAAGCGGGTCCTGCTTGGCAGGAAAACGTACCACCATCTGTTCCAGCAGGGTGACAGCCTTATCCAGTTCGTTCTGTTGCTGATACAAAGATGCCAGTCCCTGACTATACCAGTAGTTATCCGGCGCATTCGCCACAGCCTTTTCCAGCGCCTCTTGCCCTTGCGGCACCTGACGAAGGAACATATAATACTGCGAAACCTCATAAAGCGCAGAAGCCGCATTCGGATGAATATCCAGACAATGCTGCAATAATCCGAAAGCGGACGCATAATCCTTCTTTTCTTTCAGGCGCATAGCTTCCAGAAAGAAATAATCATATTTCCGCTGCTGTTCGGGCGTTAATGAAGACTGCGCCAAAGCGACAGCTGGCTTTTCCCTTGTACTTTTCACCGTTCCGCACGAAACCAATGTCCATACAGCAACCAAAAGCCATATACTATTTTTCTTGTTCATTTTCTCTTTTTATGGTACTTATCCTCGTCCTGTATGTCCGAAGCCCCCTGCTCCGCGTTCTGTTTCATCCAGCACTTCCACTTCCTGCCATACCACCTGCTCATGTCTTGCGATCACCATCTGGGCGATACGTTCCCCGTCCTCGATCACAAAAGGTTCGGAGGAAAGGTTGACCAGAATAATGCAGACTTCTCCACGATAGTCCGCATCAATCGTTCCCGGAGAGTTGAGCACGGTAATACCCTTTTTAATGGCCAGTCCGCTACGGGGACGAACCTGAGCTTCAAATCCTTGTGGAAGAGCAATATAGATTCCTGTCGGCACCAGGCAACGCTGCAATGGCGCCAATGTGATAGGTTCAGAAAGATTAGCACGGATATCCATTCCTGCAGATAACTCAGTGGCGTAAGCCGGAAGCGGATGCTTCGATTTATTGATAACTTGAACGTTCATAAATGCACATTTACTATTTAACGGGCGAAAATACACATTTTGAACTGAAAATTAGTTAAGTTTGCAGTTAAATAATGTGGTAACAACCATTTTGCAAACTGTAATCAGCCAAATAGTAAATAAAATGATGAATTGGAAGCAACTAATATCAGCCAAACGCTTCGGAATGGAAGAGTTTCACGAAGAACGGCAAGAGAACCGTTCCGAGTTCCAACGGGACTATGACCGCCTCATATTTTCCGCACCGTTCCGCCGCCTGCAGAACAAAACACAGGTATTCCCGCTGCCCGGTAGTATTTTCGTACACAACCGACTGACGCACAGCCTCGAAGTATCTTGCGTAGGACGGTCTTTGGGCAACGATGTAGCCAAAGCAATCCTGGAACGCCAACCGGAACTGGAAAGTTCCTTCCTGCCGGAAATCGGCTCAATCGTATCGGCCGCCTGCCTGGCACATGACTTAGGCAATCCGCCTTTCGGGCATTCCGGCGAACGGGCTATCTCCACGTTCTTTTCAGAAGGAAAAGGACAAAGACTACAGGAAAAGCAGCCGGACGGAGAGCAACTTTCTCCGATGGAATGGGAAGATTTGACACATTTCGAAGGAAATGCGAACGCCTTCCGCATCCTCACCCACCAGTTCGAAGGACGCCGCAGAGGAGGATTCGTCTTAACATATTCAACGCTTGCCTCCATCGTAAAATACCCCTTTTCATCGAGCCTTGCAGGCAAAAAGTCCAAGTTCGGCTTCTTTGTCAGTGAGGAAGAAAGCTACCGCAAAATCGCGACCGAACTGGGACTCATCCAGCTTAGCGAACAGCCGTTAAAGTACGCGCGACACCCGCTAGTGTATCTGGTGGAAGCAGCAGATGACATCTGTTATCAGATGATGGATATCGAAGACGCCCATAAACTAAAGATTATCACTACAGACGAGACCAAGGAACTGTTGATGGCGTTTTTCTCCGAAGACCGGCAATCCCGTCTCCGAAGTACTTTCCAAATAGTCAATGATATCAATGAACAGATAGCCTATCTGCGTTCTTCTGTTATCGGTCTGTTAGTCCGCGAGTGCACCCGTGTCTTTCTGGAACACGAGCAGGAAATACTGGCAGGAACTTTCGAAGGAGCGCTCATCAAGCACATCGCCGAAGGTCCGGCAGCCGCTTACAATCATTGTGCGGAAATATCACTGAAAAGAATTTATCGTTCGCAAGATGTACTGGACATCGAGCTGGCAGGCTTCCGTATCATCAGCACTTTGCTGGAATTGATGGTAGATGCCGTCACCTTACCGGGAAAAGAAAAAGCTTACTCCGAACTTTTAACCAACCGCGTTTCCGACCAATACAATATAAAATCGCCCGTACTCTACGAAAGAATACAGGCGGTACTTGATTATATATCTGGAATGACCGATGTCTTCGCACTCGATCTTTACCGGAAAATTAATGGCAACAGCCTTCCTGCGGTGTAACCACCTTAGGAGTAAACACCCCTTCGCTCTCACAAGGCATTTTCAGCGCATCCGGATGACTTTCTATAAACGTCTGGATGTGCCGGATTCGCTTGTCTTCAAGGATTTCATCTACAGCAATCAGGATACCGGTCTCTTCCACGTCACCAAACTCATAGTTGATAGCCGTCCCGAACATACGCATGGTAGGGCTTAAACTCATATAGGCATTGACCAGCGGCGGGATATTATAACCCAGCTTGCGAATCTCCGTATTCAATATCTTATAATCCTCTTTAAAGGTATCCTTGCAGAACAACGTTCTCAGTTCCTCGTCGGAAGTTTCCAGAATCAGCGGTTCCATCGGTGTAACCAACTCTTCCCGATCATTAAAATGCTTCTTAAGGAAGTACAGAATCATGTCGCGTCCACGACGATGATAGCTGGGATACATAGTCACCTTGCCAAAGAAGTACTTCACATTCGGCATCACCACTGTCAGCGCTCCCAATCCGTCCCACAGATTATCCAACGCAAACAGACCTTTACTGCCGGCACGTGTAGACTGATATTCCAGCGTCACAAAAGAGCGTCCCAACTCAATGGTCTGAGGCAGATATTCCTTTATAAACGCATCCGAGAAATGAAACATGTGAGAAGTAGCCAGAATCGGAGCCCCAGCTTCGTCAAAGCGCACATCCGTTCCAAGCAAATACCGGTAACCACCTAATATTTCTTCCGCCTCCGGATTCCATACGATCAACTGCTTATATGGGTGTTCCATCGTGTCGTATTCGTCGATATCCATCGACAGGCCCGTTCCTCCACCCGCAGCACGAAAGGCAATTTCTCTTAAACGACCAATTTCACGCATCACATTAGGTGCATTCTGATGGGTAATAATATAAATCTGATTATTACTTTTATTGGTCATTCGCAAGCGTCTATCTTCCGTCAACTCTGCTTTCAGCAGTTCTTTGCTCACCGGTTTAATAATCTCTTCCATATTCTTGTTATAGTGTTCTATCAGTTACAGTTTATATACAATGTCCTTCACATACTCCGCCCACTGCGCAGGAGTCTTCGATTTATCGAAAGTCTGCCAGGGAATCGGTTTTCCAAAAGTGACAGTAAAGGTTTTGTGGCGGTTCTTAAACATCTCGTCCGCCAGATACAGCATAGCAATATTGAATTTAATACCCAGTGCCTTACAAACATTCGCCAGATTGTAGAAGAAATCAGAGTTTCTGCCACCAAAATGAACGGGAACTACGTCCCGCTTCGCCTGTATGCTTTTTATAATGAATGTCTTCTTCCATTCCAGATCACGGATCACTCCGTTCTGACGCCGCGAGCAAAGTCCCGCAGGAAACATGATCATCTGGTCGTCGGACTGGAACCCGGCTTCCACCATCTTGGGAAAGTCCTTTGCCTGCTTTCCTGTCTTATTGATAGGGACACAAAGTGGGGCCAAACCGCGAAGGTTCATCAGCAGGTCATTCACCAGATACTTTACTTTCCCGTCATAATGGCGCCCCAGCACATAGCCTAGAGCCACTCCATCCTGTCCTCCCAGCGGGTGATTGGACACAAAGGTATACAATCCTTCTTTCGGCAGGTTCTCTATACCTTTCACCTCCACTTTCGCATCAAGGAACTCCATGCATGCTTCAAGGAAATCCACTCCCAGTTTATCTTTCGATTCATTCAGGAACACATTAATCTCGTCCTGATGAACTATTTTCTTCAGATAAGAAACCACAAACTTAGGGATGTACTTATATTGCTTCGGAGCTTTCGTCCGAAGTATCTTATCGACATCGATTAAAAATAAAGAGTCATCAGTCATTCTTTTCAAATAAAAATGATGCCACAAAATTA
>OLRS01000881.1_pt1 | contig 32329 bp, 26 predicted proteins | sample 1673171 | NCBI WGS metagenome assembly OLRS01 (sample SAMEA3136762, study PRJEB25190) | human gut metagenome | biome: human gut; feature: human-associated habitat; material: faeces | place: Austria | collected 2013
GGCGGTCTGCATCGGTCCGGCAGCCTTAGGCGACAGCTATCTCTCCATGGAGAAAATCATCAGCGCCACGATTATTTCCGGCGCAGACGCCATTCATCCGGGCTTCGGGCTGCTGTCGGAGAACAGTAAGTTCGCGGAGCTTTGCGAGAAATGCGGCATCATTTTTATCGGTCCCGGTTCAGACGTCATTGCGAAGCTGGGCAATAAGCAGGAGGCCCGCAATACCATGGTGGCTGCAGGCGTGCCGGTAATTCCCGGTACCAAAGAGGCCGTTTACGATCCGAAAAAGGGCGCGGAGGAAGCGGGACGCATCGGTTATCCGGTCATGATCAAGGCGGCTCTGGGAGGCGGCGGAAAGGGTATGCGCGTGGCGGAGAACGCCGATGAATTTGAGCAGAATTTCCGCCTGGCGCAGGCTGAGGCAAAGCAGGCCTTCGGCGACGATTCCATGTACATTGAGCATTTTATCACCCATCCGAGACACATCGAATTTCAGATTCTGGCCGACAGCTTCGGCAATGTGATTCACTTGGGAGAACGGGACTGCTCCATCCAGCGAAACCACCAGAAGATGATTGAGGAAGCGCCAAGCCCGGCTCTTTCAGAGGAACAGCGCCGGGAAATGGGTGAGACGGCAGTGCGCGCGGCAAAGGCGGCAGGCTATGTGAACGCCGGAACCATTGAATTTCTGCTGGAAAAGAATGGAAACTACTATTTCATGGAAATGAATACCAGAATTCAGGTGGAGCATCCGGTAACGGAATGGATTACGGGCATTGACCTGATCAAGGAGCAGATCCGCATTGCATCCGGAAAGAAGCTTGGGATCACCCAGGAACAGGTTCAGATCCGTGGCCACGCCATCGAGGTCCGCATCAACGCGGAGAAGCCGGAGGAGAATTTCCGGCCCTGTCCGGGTACGGTGACAGGACTTCATCTGCCGGGCGGCAAGGGCATCCGTATTGACTCCGCTATTTACAGCGGGTATACGATACCGCCTTACTACGATTCCATGATTGCGAAAATCAGTGTCTGGGCCAGAACCAGAAGCGAAGCTATCCGGAAGATGGAGAGCGCTCTGGGCGAGGTGATTATCGAGGGCGTAGACACGAATGTGAATTACCAGTATGGAATTCTGGAGGATGAAGATTTTCGGAAGGGTAATGTGGATATTGAGTTTATCAATGACAGACAGCAGGTAATCTGAAATTGTCGGACCGGATATCAAATATTGCAACCGGAATTGGATGAAGATAGAGGATAGACATATGAATCTGGATCATGTATTTAAGAAAACGAATAAAAGAATCCTCGGCGGCAGCACCCGCCGTCCCGAGGTCCCCGAAGGACTTCTGTCCAAATGTAATATGTGCGGCGGCGCTATCGTGACCGAGGATGTGAAGAAAAATTATTATATATGTCCCAGATGTAAGGGATATTTCCGCGTCCATGCCCGGGAGCGCGTCCGCCGGGTGGCCGACGAGGGAAGCTTTGAGGAGTGGGATCAGGATTTGACAGGTGGAAATCCGCTGGATTACCCGGGTTATGAGGAAAAACTGGCAGCCACCCGTCTGAAGACAGGTCTTCGGGAGGCTGTTGTCACCGGGAAATGCCGCGTCGGCGGACAGGAGACGGTGCTTGGCGTCATGGACGGACGCTTCCTTATGGCCAGCATGGGCGAGGCTGTGGGAGAGAAAATCACCCGGGCAGCGGAACGGGCCACAAGGGAACGCCTGCCGCTGATTCTCTTTACCTGTTCCGGCGGGGCCAGAATGCAGGAGGGCATCTTTTCCCTGATGCAGATGGCCAAGACCAGCGCAGCGCTCAAACGCCATTCCGACGCAGGCTTACTCTATATCACGGTGCTGACTGATCCGACCACCGGCGGTGTCACTGCCAGCTTCGCCATGGAGGGCGATATCATTCTGGCAGAGCCGGGCGCGCTGATCGGATTCGCAGGACCCAGGGTTATCGAGCAGACCACCGGGCAGAAGCTGCCGAAGGGCTTTCAACGGGCAGAGTTTCTGCTGGAGCATGGCTTTATCGACCGGATCGTAGAACGGGGCGAGCTGAAACAGACCCTGAGCGATATTCTGCGGGTGCATCGGGCGCCGGGTAAGGGCAGGGCGATAGCAGAAGCGCAGCAGCCACAGAAAGCAGTTGGCAGACAGCTGCAAAGGACCGGTTCAGATAAAACAGCCTGGGAGCGCGTCCAGCTCTCCCGCGATAAAAAGCGGCCCCGCGGTCACGCCTATATCGCAGCCCTGTTTGAGGATTTCTATGAGCTTCACGGCGACCGCCTTTTTGCGGACGACCACGCGGTCCTTGGCGGTATCGCCACCTTCCGGGGTCGCCCGGTCACAGTCATTTCTCAGGAAAAGGATCAGAACTTCGGCATGTGTTCCCCGGACGGCTACCGCAAGGCTCTGCGTCTGATGCATCAGGCGGAGAAATTCGGACGTCCCGTGATCTGCTTCGTGGACACCCCGGGCGCGGCCTGCGGTGTGGAGGCGGAGGAACGTGGCCAGGGAGAGGCCATCGCCCGCAATATCTACGAAATGTCCGCTCTGAAGGTGCCGGTTCTTAGCGTCATCATCGGAGAGGGCGGCAGCGGCGGCGCGCTGGCCCTGGCAGTGGGAAATGAAGTGTGGATGCTGGAAAATTCTGTATATTCCATACTTTCGCCGGAGGGCTTTGCCAGCATTCTCTGGAAGGACAGCAAGAGGGCAAAGCACGCGGCAGAATGTATGCGCCTCACGGCGGCGGAGCTAAAGGCTTCAGGCATGGTGGAGCGTGTATTTCCGGAGCCGGAGCATTTTACAGAGGAAAATCTGTACCAGGTGACTGCGACTCTTGAGAGAGCAGTCGAAGAGTTCCTGAATAAATATGGAGAAATGAGTGGCCGGGAGCTGGCAGAACAGCGCTATCACCGATTCCGTCAGATAGGAACCACTGAGAAAGAGTAAAAACGTGGATGAAACGTTGCAGAGAGAGGATATGAAGCAGAAAGAATTAAAAATCGGAGATTTGACGCTTCGAAGACCCATTTTTCAGGGCGGCATGGGCGTCGGGGTGAGTCTCGGCGGCCTGGCGGGCGCAGTGGCGGCGGCAGGCGGCGCGGGAGCCATCTCGGCAGCCCAGATCGGTTTTCGGGAACCGGATTTTGATACCCGCACGTTGGAAGCCAATCTGCGGGCCATGGATAAGGAATTGAATAAAGCCCGGAGAATTGCAAAGGGTGGCGTGGTAGGCTTTAATATTATGGTGGCCATGCAGCACTACGCAGATTATGTAAGGCAGGCTGTGAGGGGAGGAGCGGATTTTATCGTATCCGGCGCGGGGCTTCCCGTGGATTTACCCGGCTATGCAGCCGGAAGCGATGTGAAGCTGGCGCCTATTGTCTCCACGGAGAAGTCTGCTGCCGTGATTCTGAAGTACTGGGCAAAAAAATGGAACCGGGTGCCGGATTTTCTGGTCATCGAGGGGCCAAAGGCCGGAGGACACCTGGGTTTTACCGGGGAGCAGCTTTCTTTCTTTGACGCAGTGACTTACCGGGAAGAAGTGAAAAGAATCATTGCGAAGGTGCAGGAATACGAGGAAAAATTTTCCAGAAAAATTCCGGTGGTGCTGGGCGGCGGCATCAGCAGTCGGGAGAAAGCGGACGAGGCGTTTGCTCTGGGCGTGGACGCTATTCAGGTGGCAAGCCGTTTTGTGACCACGGAGGAATGTGACGCGGATGAGCGTTATAAGCAGGCTTATATCAAGGCACGGGAAGAGGATGTAATGCTTGTAAAAAGTCCGGTAGGCATGCCGGGCCGGGCCATCCGCAATTCCCTTGCCGAGCGTGTTATGGGCGGGGAAAAGCTTCCGCCAAAGCGCTGCCGTGGCTGCATCAAGGGCTGTAAGCCGGCGGAAATTCCCTACTGTATTACCGAAGCGCTGATTCAGGCCGTGAAGGGCGATGTGGAGAACGGGCTTTTGTTCTGCGGGGCAGACGCCTGGAAGGCGGAACGAATGGAGATGGTGCAGGAGGTCATAGACGACCTGGTGTAACTGATGGCTTTTCGAACAGTGAAAACTGTGCTATAATAACATCTGTATGTGCAGAAATACTCTGCCGTACAGGTGTTATTTTCGTTATAAAATATCCGTAAGGAGAACTTATTTTGAATTTATTTTCCCAAAATCACAATAAAAGAACCCGTTTCACCCGCATGTGCATCGGCGAGGCGGTTTTCGCCCTGATGGACAAGAAGGAATATGAGAAAATCAAGGTGTCGGACATTGTAAAGCGGGCTGGCGTGTCCCGGGTGACCTTTTATCATTATTATGAGACGAAGGAGGACGCGCTGACGGATTTCTTTCACGAGATCGTGGCGGGCTATATCCGCGAATGCAGGGAGGAGCAGGTGGGACGCTTCCATGACCGGAGCAGCATTATCCACGCACTCAAATATTTCGACCGGTACTCGGTATTCATCCTGAAGCTGGTGGACGCGAAGCTTCTCTACATCATCCAGGACGCCATGAACGATTACATGATGAAGCGCATCATGCCCCATTATAAAATCCCGGTCTACGAACTCTATTTCTATGGCGGGGCATTGCTGAATGTGTTTATTCAGTGGGAGAAAAACGGAAAGCGGGAGCCTGCGGAAATGATCGCGGATCAGATTACGAGTTATTGTTCACTGCGTTCACAATAACAATTAAAACCGACCATAAAAGGAGAACGAAGTGCAGTTTTTATATGAGATACCGGCAGAATTCTGGAGTCTGTTCCGCTCGGGTAACCGGGACGTGTACATCGAGGCCCTGCTGGCCATCAATGACGAATATCAGTATAACAATTATTTCCTGAGCAGGGAGGCCTGTGTGCAGATTCTGACGGACATGTGCCGGGAATCCGCCTGGAGCTTTGAGCGGGAGGAGGACGAGACCGACGAGGAGGAGCACAGCGCCCTTCCGGGTCGTATCCTTGGCTGGCTCCTGCGCCACAAATGGCTGCGCCGGGTGGAGGATTACGCCGCGATGACGGTCAATATCGTAATCCCCGATTACGCGGCGATTATGATTGACGCCTTCGACCGTCTGGTCAATGAGCAGATGGAGGAGACGCAGGTTTACATCCAGAATGTGTACGCCACGCTCTTTTCCTTTAAAAATGACCGGCGTAAAAATCTGTCCATGCTGAAAACGGCCCTGGTCAACACGAAGAAGCTGAACAAGGCCCTGCAGGATATGCTGCACAACATGGACAAGTTTTTCGAGCGTCTGCTGGAGCAGAAGAATTATAAAAATCTGTTGAAGGAGCATCTGGACGGCTTCGTGGAGACCGCTGTCCAGCAGAAATACCACATCCTGAAGACCAGCGACAATTTCTATATTTACAAGATGGATATCAAGCGATGCCTGCGAAGTATGCGGGAGGAGCCGGAGATCGCCCCGGAGCAGGAGACGGAAATGCTGGATCTGGTGGATCAGATCGAGCGCGGCTTTGACGACATCGAGCATCGCATCGCCAATATGGACCGGGAGCACAGCAAATACATCCGGGCCACAGTCAGCCGTCTGAATTATCTCTTAAGCGATGAGACTGAGCGTCACGGCCTGCTGGTGCAGCTTCTGAACCATCTGGGCGCCGACCGGGAGCCGGAGGAGCAGGCGGAGAAGCTGGCGCAGGTGGCAGAGCGTATGCAGCTCACCGGATTCTCCGTGCTGAACGAGCAGCCCCTGTACCGACAGCGGCGGCGCAGAAGCTTTGAGGATGAACTGACCGGGGAGGAGAAGCCAAAGGAAATGTCCCGGGAGGATATTCTGCGGATGAATCAGATTCGCCATCGCTTTACGAGGAAGGAGATCGAGGATTTCATCGGCTCCCATATGGAGGATGGCGTACTGGAGACCGACCGGATTACGCTTCAGAACGACGAGGATTTTGAGAAGCTGATTCTGGCCTACGACCTTTCTGTGCGGCGCAGCAGCCCTTATCGGGTAGTCGTGCAGGAGGAACAGCTGGAAAACGGGACGTATCGATATCCCAAAATGGCTTTTTTCCCGAGACAGGAAAAAACCGATACAGAAAAAGAGGATTAGGAAAACCATATGTTAGAACAATACCAGGAATGGAACACCATAGAACAGGAAACCATGCAGGCGGTGGTTCGGAAGCTCTTTTCCCAGACCTTCCTGCTGGATCGGAAATACGATAAAAAAAGCGGCCGGATGGCCTCGAACCGGGAATATGAATTCTGCGCCGACCATCTGGAATTTCTGACCGAATACTTTGCCGTGGCCGGTATTACCATCCGGCAGAATTACGAGCTGGGAATTATTTACATCCAGGGCGCTGAGGGCGCGGGCGAGCGTCTGACGAAGCTGACGACCCTGTATCTTTTGCTTCTGAAGCTGATTTACGATGAAAAGATGGCGGCGGTATCCAGCAGCACCCAGGCCTTCACGACCGTGGGCGAGCTGAACGGAAAGCTTGGCGAATTCCGTCTGGTGCGGGGTCTGCCTTCGATTACTGAGCAGAAGCGGGCCTTTGCGGCACTGAAAAAATACCAGATGGTGGAATTGCTGGACGGCCTGGAGGAGATGGGCGAGGCCTGCAGAATCCTGATTTACCCAAGCGTCAATCTGGCGCTTCTTCGGGAGGACGCGGGCGAGCTGGTAAAGACATTTGAGGAAACGGAAGAGGAGTCGGAAGATGGAGCAGCAGACACAGGCTTATAAAATATTTACCAAGATAGGGCTCAATAACTGGCATTATATTGACCGGAAGGTCTTAAGCCTCAACGAGAGCATCAACTTTTTCACCGGTCATTCCGGCAGCGGCAAGTCCACGGTGATTGACGCCATGCAGATCGTTCTGTATGCCAACACTGATGGCCGCGGCTTCTTCAACAAGGCGGCGGCGGACGATTCCGACCGAAGCCTGATCGAGTACCTGCGGGGTATGATCAACATCGGGGAAAATAACCAGATTTCCTATCGGAGAAATAAGAACTTTTCATCCACCATCGTACTGGAAATGGAGCAGAGCGCCACAAAGGAGAAGGAGTGTATCGGCGTGGTATTCGACGTGGACACTTCTACAAACGAAATCAGTCGTCTGTTTTTCTGGCATAAGGGCGGCATGATTTCGGGAGACTACCGGACCCGGGAGCGGACCATGACCACCGGTGAGGTGCGGGAATATCTGCAAAAGCATTTCACCCGAGAGGAATATTTTTACACCTCCAACAACGAGCGTTTCCGCCGGAATCTCTACGACGTCTATCTGGGCGGCCTGGATATGGAGAAATTTCCGCGGCTGTTCAAGCGGGCCATTCCCTTCCGTATGAACATAAGACTGGAAGATTTTGTAAAAGAATATATCTGCATGGAGCAGGACATCCACATTGAAGATATGCAGGAGAGCGTGCAGCTCTATGGCCGCATGTGCCGGAAAATCGAGGCTGCCATGCGGGAGATTGAGGAGCTGAACCGGATCGGGGAGCAGTATCAGGCCTTTTCCGGCGCTCAGGAGGAGCTGGCAGGGCTTCATTACCGGCAGGAGAAGCTTAAGGTGCTGCAGCTTCGGGAAGAAATTCGCAAAACCCAGGAGCAGCTGGGACTCTGGCAGTCAGATCTGGCGCTTCTGAAGGAAAAAGAACAGGAAAATGAGGCGCTGGCAGCCGATCTGGAGCAGCAGTACCACGAGATCAACATACAGCTGACCGATACGGGCTACGCGCTGCTGGAAGAGAAGCTGCGCAATCTGGAGGAAGCCTACGCACGTCTGGGCCGCAGCGAGGAGAAATGGACGGCTCTGGCCGTGAAGCTGGAGGCCTGGGAGGATGTGGAAAGCGTCTCCAATCAGGCCTTGAACGACATTGAGAAGTTCCGGACCGGCAGAATTACGGCGGAGGAGATCACGCGGCTGAAAAAATCCCTGGCCGAGGTACATGAGGAGGCGGACGGAGAGCAGCGTGAGGCGGCGTCTGAGATGCGGACGCTTCGGAAGGAAGCGAAGCTTATTGAGAGCGAGCTTGCGGAGCTGCGTTCCGGCAAGACGTCCTACCCGAAGGAGCTGACCTTTGCCCGGGCGGAAATAGAGCGTCGGCTGTACGAGAGCCTTGGCAGGCGGGTGCAGGTGCGGATTCTGGCGGATCTTTTGGAGATTCGTGATGAGAAATGGCGCAACGCCGTCGAGGGCTTCCTGGCCTGGAACAAGCTGGCCCTGATCGTGGAGCCGAAGTACGTGAAGGAAGCCATGGCCATCTATGAAACCCTGGATCCGAAGAAATACTGGCGGGTATCCGTGGTGGATACGGAGCGTTTGATGAAGGAGGAGCAGCATGTGAAGCCTGAGGCGCTGGCTTCGGAGGTGAAGGCGGGCGAGGCTTATGTGAAGGCCTACGTGGATTTCCTTCTGGGAAATGTGCAGAAATGCGAGAATACCGAGGAGCTTCGCGGATGCCGCATCGGCGTGACCGCGGACTGCCGCCTGTATCAGAACTATCAGCTGCGCCGCCTGAATCCCGATAATTACACGAAATTCGCCTACATCGGCGAAAAGAGTAAGCAGCAGCGGCAGAAGGAGCTTTCCGCTCAGCTTGAGAAGCTCACTGACAAAATCGGGCAGTTTAAGAAGACAGAAGATCTGGCATCTGAAATTCTGGCCCATGAATATCTAGCCGACGCCACGGAGGAATACCGGAGCCTGCTGGATGATGTGAAGGAAAAACAGCAGAAGGAGAAGGAGCTTCAGGAGCTGAAGAACCGGATGGAGGAGCTGAATTCCGGTATCGTGGAAGAGCTGAAGACGAAGCGGACGGAGATCCTGGAGAAGCAGGCTGCCGCGAAGGTCGAACTGGAACGGGTGAAGCATCAGATCTGGGACAAGGAGCGTTCTGTGGAGAGCGGCAGTGCGGGTCTGACCGGCCGAAACGTGGAGCTGGTGGAGGCGGAACGCGCGCTCCGTGGTTCCGAAAAAGATGAGGAAGCCTTCGAGAGCTATATACAGGAGTATAAAAATCCCCGTTATGCGCGGCTTTTGGAGGAGACGGCTGCGGCCATGGAGCGAAGCATCGCGGACTGCGAGAAGCAGAAGAGCGTCCTGGTGGAGGTTCGGACCGACTACCTGAAAAATCATCCCCAGCGGGATTTCTCCGCGTCTGCCGGGGACAATGGGGATTACGAGAAGCTTTTGGCGAAGCTTCAGTGCGGCGAGCTGGAGGCTTATAAGAAAAAAGCCAACGCCCAGGCCAAGTCTGCGGTGGAGCATTTTAAAGAGGACTTTATCTACAAGATTCGAAGCGCCATCCGGGAGGCCTATGTGCGCAGGGATGAGCTGAACCGGATTATCCGGAACCTGGATTTCGGCAAGGACCGTTACCAGTTCCGTATCGGTCGGAGCAAGGGCCGGGACGGCGAGTTTTACGATATGTTCATGGATGAGGATCTGGACATCGATCCGTCCACCCTGTCCGTGTCCGTGGATCATCAGATGAATCTGTTTTCCATGAGCCATGAAAATAAATACGGCCACATGATCAGCGAGCTTCTGGATCTCTTTATTCCGCCGGAAAACGCCACAGCAGCGGAACTGGAGGAAGCAAGGAAAAATATGGAAAAGTATGCGGATTACCGGACCTACCTGTCTTTTGAGATGGAGCAGATCGTGGAGGGCGACGAGCAGCGCCTGGTCATCGGTCTCAGCAAAATGATTAAGAAGAATTCCGGCGGCGAGGGTCAGAACCCGCTGTACATTGCGCTTCTGGCAAGCTTCGCCCAGGCCTACCGCATCAACCTGTCCGCACGGGCGTCCAGACGGCCTACCATCCGTCTGGTGGTGCTGGACGAGGCCTTTTCCAAGATGGATGCGGAGAAGGTGGCCAGCTGCATCGACCTGATAAGAAGCCTTGGCTTCCAGGCCATCATCAGCGCCACCAACGACAAGATTCAGAACTACATCGAAAATGTGGACAAGACCTTCGTGTACGCGAACCCCAACAAGAAAAATATTTCGATTCAGGAGTTTGAAAAGAGGGACTTTGGCGAGCTGGTAACGGAGGAGTAAGGTATGAGGAGAGAGAAGAGAGAACGGGAAGAGCGGCCCGGGAGACGGGTGGGTTTTAAGACAATTCTGCATTTTATCGAGATTGTGGTGATAGCGGCAGCCGTCGTGTTCGTGGCGAACCGCTTTGCGCCGAAAAACGAGACGCAGATCACCAGCAGCTTCATCAGCGACAAGCTGGAGATGGTCAGCGAGCTGACCACGGCCAAGCTGACCTATAACGGTCTGGTCTACTACTCTGACGGCAGCATCCCGCTACTGACCCAGAAGTCCTTCACCATGACCTACCGGGCCGAGGTACGGGCCGGCGTGGACCTGTCCCAGACAGACATCAAGATCACCGACAAGGAGGTGCAGCTGACCCTTCCGGCAGTCCGGATCCTGGACACCGTGGTGGATTCCGATTCCATCCAGTTCTACGATGAGAAAGCCGCCCTCCTGAACTGGGGCAAGAAAACAGACGTCCTGGACGGCATGACCGCCGCCCAGAAAGACGTGGAAGAAAAAGCCGACTTCGACAGCCTGAAAGCCGAAGCGAAGACTCAGACCAGGCAGCTCCTCACAGGGCTCTTTGCAGGCGCTATCGGGGAGCGGGAGCTGGTGGTGAAGTTCGCGCAGTAGACGAAAAAAGCATAGAGAAAAGGGCTGGAATCTTTGAGAAAGATCAGAGATTCCAGCCCTTTTATTGTAAAAGAAAAGCCTGAAAGCATCATACTTTCAGGCTTCTTTCAGCAGGGGATGAGAGAATCGAACTCCCACTAAGGGTTTTGGAGACCCCTGTCATGCCATTTGACCAATCCCCTGTATCAAACGTGCTTAATATTTATACCATGAAATGATGGCTGTTGTCAAGAAGAAAATAGAAAAAAGTAGAAAAATCGATCTTAAACTATTCTTAAAACTTTAGTACTTGACATTACATAGTAGTAGGTGTAACCTAATATCAGACACAGGAACGTGCGGGAGGGATGAAATGAACCCACAATTTAAAAAGGGCGTGCTGGAGCTGATTGTGCTGGAGGCGGTGCGTCGGAAGGATCGGTACGGGTATGAACTGGTGGAGGAGGTTTCCCGGGTCATTGACGTGAATGAGGGAACCATTTACCCGCTGCTGAAGCGCCTGACCAACGAACATTATTTTGAGACATACCTTCGGGAGTCCACAGAAGGGCCCCCACGAAAATATTATCATCTGACGGCAGCAGGGATTCTTTACCGGGATTCCCTGGCGAAGGAATGGATAGAATTTCAGCAGCAGGTCGGGAAGTACCTGAAGGAGGGAGAACAACATGAGTAAAGAAGCATTTCTGACAGAGCTTGCGGGACATCTGAAGGTGCTGGAGGAACGGGAGCAGCAGGATATTCTGGATGAATATGCGCAGCATATCGACATGAAGATACAGAACGGCATGTCCGAGGAGGAGGCCATCGGCGATTTCGGGCCGGTGAAGGAACTGGCGGCGGAGATTCTGGAGGCCTACCATGTGAACCCGGAGTACGGCGACAGCAGCCGCCGTGTAAAGATGGATTTCGAGAGCGCGGCCCAGTCTGCGGAGCAGGGCATCCGTCAGGCGGGCGGATTTCTGAAAAAGGCGGGAAAGAAGCTGGTACAGTGGATACAGGAGGTCTGCGCCTGGATTGGGAAACCGTTCCATAAGAAGCCTGTGGGAAAGCCAGTGGAGCAGCCGGAGGAAACCGAAAGCCCGGCCGTACAGGGGACAGCCGCAGACGGTGTAGCTTCAGAGAAAAGCGCAGCCGGATATAGCCCGGCAGCTTCCCGAAAAGCATACACTAGCTCCGAACAGGGCATACTCGGAAAATTCATCGGCTTCTGCCGTGACATCCTGAGGGGCTGCGGCCGCCTGATTGGCAGCGCCGTCCGCATCTTAAGAAAACTGCTTGTATGGCTCCTGCACATTTGCTGGGACCTGCTCCGCTGGGGCGTACGCCTCTGCTGGAACGTCTTTTGGTTCTGCGCCGCGGTCTGCCTGGCACTGGGAACCATCGCCGCCATTTTCTGCTTTGGCGCGCTCCTGATTCTCTGCTTCCAGGGCTACCCGCTTATCGGCGTGACCTTGATGAGCCTTGGCGGTCTGCTCTGCGGCGGCGCGCTGACCTGTGCGGCCTGGGGCCTGATTCGTCGGAAAAAGACCGAAGAGAAAACCGCCGTCCTGGAAAATGAGGTCGATACAGACGACGAGCCGGAAGAAGACGATTTTACAGACGAGGCCGTAGAGGCAGAGGAGGATGAACATGACCAGATTGCATAAAATAACTATCGGCATCTTTTGCGGCGGCATCCTGCTGTCCGGCATCGGCGCAGGCGTAGCCTTCGGCGAATTTTCAGGCCTGGCCTACGGCGGCGCGGAAGTGGTCGGCAAGACAGATATCGTTACCAGAGACATCAGCAAAGAGATCGACCCGGAGCAGGGCGTCTGGAATATTGACGGCTACTGGGATACGGCTCCCGATGTGGAGGCCGACGAGAGCATTCCGGAAAATACCGTGCTGTTCCGCATTACTTACAATAAAGACATGGTGGAGCCGCGGATCGAAGAGACCGTCCAGGAGGATGACTATTACGATGACGACGCCGATACCTGGCGGCAGACCCGTAACCCGGCCCTGGAGCTTCGCTGCTACTGGCAGGATACGGACGAGAGTAATTTTCAGAATTTGATGGAGGCCAAGGACAAAGTCTTGGTGGGCCTGAAGCGTGGCGAGTTGATTTCCGTGGTGGGCGCGCCCCATGTCAAGCAGGTACAGATCTTTTATAACCCGGTCAATGAAAAAGATTTAAGATTGTAAGAAAGCTGTAAGAAAATCCCCCGGTGTCCCGTAAGAAAGAAAGGGTATCCTGAAACCACCGGAAAAGGAGAGAGCAAATATGAACGAATGCGTACTGGTAGTAGACGACGACCGGGAGATTGTGAGAGCCATTGCAGTGCTTCTGGAAAAAGAGGGCTATCAGGTGCTGAAGGCCTACGACGGCCTGCAGGCCCTGGAGCTGGCAGTGGAAAAGCCGGTGCAGCTCATTATCATGGATGTGATGATGCCGCGCCTGGACGGACTGTCCGCCGTCATGAAAATCCGGGAGCGGAAAAATATCCCAATCATCGTCCTCAGCGCCAAAAGCGAGGAGACCGACAAAATCTTAGGCCTGTCCATGGGCGCCGATGATTACGTGGCGAAGCCCTTTCATCCCCAGGAGCTGGCAGCCCGGGTAAAAAGCCAACTTCGGCGCTATACCATGCTGGGCGACATCCACGCGGGCGTGTCCGGGGACGAGATCCGAAATGGCCGACTCACCTATCGCCAATCCGAACGAATCCTGTACGCAGACGGAGAGCCGGTGCGGCTGACCGCCACGGAGACGAAGATCGTGGAGCTTCTGATGAAAAATCGGGGTCGCGTCTTCCCGGCGGAGGAGATTTACCGCCGGGTCTGGGAGGAAGAAGCCTATGCGCCGGAAAATACAGTCATGGTACATATCCGCCGCATTCGTGAAAAGATCGAGCTCAATCCGAAAGAACCGGAATATTTAAAGGTGGTGTGGGGTATTGGATACAAAATGGAAAAAATCTAAAATCTGGATAGGCATGCTTGCCTTCTTTCTGGGAATGACGTTGCTGATTTACAACTTCATTTCCATGCTGACGCTGATTTCGAACACGGATCTGCGACAGTCCGACTATCAGAAAACACAGGAATTTGCCACGACCATGTCGAATCGGCTGGAGGATCTGATCGGCATCGGACTCAAGGGAAAGGACTGGATGGGCTATCAGTACAGCTACAGCGATTCCGGCTATCGGTATGATTCTTATGCGGCAGATACGGTCATATCCGAATGGTGGACGTCTGGTTACGCAGGTTCCATGAGCTATGAAGAGGCAGCCACAGAAGCAGGCGGATACAGCACGGCGGATTTTAACGCCTATCTGGAGGAAATGAAAGCCGACCAGAACCTGCGTTACGCGGTGTTCAAAGACGGAAAACTGACCTATACGAACATCGACGGACTGGACGCGGAAAATGCCAGCATCGGCATGGATTTCGCGGCCTGGATTCCGGCGGAGGAGTATAATTTTCAGCTGACTTACAATAAGGACGGCGACGGTAAGGTAGCCATGGAAAAGGACGGCCAGACCGTGGACGTCTACGGCGACGGCATCTACCGGGAGAACAGCCGTTGGGCTGTGCCGGGCTATCAGAACTTCACGGCAGGGGACGAGGCGAAAGCAATCGCGGTCTATCTGGCGGCAGCGAAAGAGCCCAAACTGTATGTGGTCAGCGGTACAAATGGAACCAACCGATACGGCGGCGTCCTCTACCGTCTGAAGGAGAGTCTGGCGGCAGACAGGCAGCGACTGGTACGCAGCGAAGCCGGTCTGGCGGCGGCTCTCCTTTTGTTACTTCTGGCGTGGATGTTTCGGAAGCCGCGAAGGGCAGGACGGGAAATCATCGCCAGATGGACTGGAAAAATCTGGCTTGAAATTAAGCTGCTGATCTTCCTGGTTCTTCCGATTTGTCTGCTTTTGATCCTCATAAATGAGTTTTTAAGCTGGAGCGGTTTCAGTCTGGAATGGATCGTTTATTATGGAATCCAGGACTATCTGCCGCAGGCGCGGGATTACCTGGCGTCCCATCTGGACGGCTTTTTCAGCTGCTGGATGCTGAGCTTCTGGCCGTTGTATCTGGGCGTCACGGATTTGCGCCGGAATAGGGGCCGGCAGAAAAGCATCATTGGACGTCTGCGGCGCAGCATCCGAACTCGGGATTTGAAGCAGCCCGTACAGAAAAAGCTGGTGAAATGGCAGCGGCGCTCCCTGATTCCTTTTGTGAGCTTTTTTTATATGAACCGGGTGCGCAGACTGGCCGAGGATCTGGGCGCGCTGACGGAGCAGATCAGAGCTGTCCGGGGCGGCGATATGGGAAATGCGCTGTCTCTGCCGGAGGACAGTGATCTGAAAGCGGCGGCGGACGACCTGAACAGCATCCAGGAGGGCATGGAGGCGGCCATCCGGGAGCGCACGAAAAGCGAGCGCATGAAGGTGGAGCTGGTGGCCAATGTGTCCCACGACATCAAGACGCCCCTGACTTCCATCGTCAGCTACGTGGACATCCTGAAGCAGGAGGAAAATCTGCCGGAGGATGTGAAGGACTACATCCGGGTCCTGGGTGAAAAATCCGAGCGCCTGAGCGCCATGGTGCAGGACGTGTTTGAGGTGAGCAAGGCGGCGTCCGGCGAACTGAAAGTAAACCTGGAGGCGCTGGATTTCGCAAAGCTGCTGCGGCAGACGCTGGCAGATATGGCCGAGCCCATCGAGCAGAGTAGTCTCTCCATGCGGGTGTCTATCCCGGAGGAACCGGTGGAAATCACGGCGGACGGCCAGCGGCTGTACCGGGTATTTCAGAATCTTTTGCAGAATGCACTCAAGTATTCCCTGCCCGGTTCCCGTGTGTATCTGACGCTTGTGGAAAAAGATGGAAATGCAACGGCGGTTATGAAAAATACATCTGCTACCGAGCTTGGCGACGGCATTGATTTCACCGAGCGCTTCGTCCGGGGCGATAAGAGCCGGACAGACGGCGGCAGCGGACTGGGGCTGTCCATAGCAAAAAGCTTTACCGAGGCCTGCGGCGGCAGCTTCCATGTGGAGACCGACGCGGATCTGTTTACGGCAGTGGTGAGCTTTGGGGTGACGGATAACAAGAAAGAAGCGTAAGAATAAGTAAGAAAGAGTGCGGTTTCCGGTATATGAGGAAACCGCAACAAAAAGGACAGAGGGATCAATATGCTCATACAGGAAAAGTATTTGGAACAGGCAAGAAAAATTCACCAGGAAAATCCAGTAGTGGACGCCCACTTCGATCTGGCGGCGGAGGTCTACGAACGCCATCTGACCGGAGAGAGCGGCGTGGTGGAGCAGCGGTATCTGCCGCGCTTTGAAGAAGCGGGTCTGAACATCGTCGTATCATCTATTTTCATCAACAACCGGGATCTACCGGAGCTGGGGCTTCGGAAGGCTCTGGGACAAGTCACGGCCCTGAAGGAAGACCTGGAGCCGGTAAGCGACCGCATCCGTGTGACAGCAAGCCGTGCGGAACTGGATGAGAACCTGGCGGCAGGCCGCATCTCAGTCCTGCTGTCCCTGGAGGGTCTCGATCCCCTGGGAAATGACCTGTCCCTGCTTCGCACCTTCTACGACCTGGGCGTGCGGGGCGCAGGCCTCACCTGGAGCCGTCGGAACGCCTTTGCCACGGGCTGCTGCACGGCGGGGCAGTTCAAAGAGATCCCGGGCGGTCTGACGGATCTTGGAAAAGAGGCTATCCGGAAAATGGAACAGCTTGGCATGTGGTTGGATGTGAGCCATTTAAGTAATGACGGCTTTTACGACGTGTGCGATCTGGCAGAGCAGCCCTTTATCGCCAGCCACTCCGACGCCTGGGCGGTCCATGAGAATTACCGGAATCTGACAGATAGCCAAATCCGGGACATCGCGGGACGCGGCGGCATCATCGGCCTGAACGCCTGCGGCTATCTGACGGGCGTAATGCCGGAGCGTGAAAAGACAGAACGGGAAGGAGCCGCCGGAGCGCCGGAGGCAGCGGGACAGAATGCGGACGCGGCCCTGCTCCGCCTCCGCGAACACGCCGAGCATTTGGTCCGCATCGCAGGCCCGGAGCACGTAGGCTACGGCTTCGACCTCTGCAAAGGACTGGAAGAAACCACCCCGCGTATTCAGTTTGAGACAGAAAATTATGACGTGCTGGCCCACCACGGCGAGATGGTGAAGCTGACTGCCGCTTTACTGCAGCGGGGCATGGACGAAGCGACGGCAAAGGGCATAGCAGGCGGCAATTTCCTGCGTTATTATCGCCGTATTCTTAAATAAAATGAGCGAAACAAAAACGGTATAAGACAAGGGCTGCGTAAGGAAAAGGAAGCTTTGCAATCATAATTTTATAAATACATTTACAGCAGCGACAAAAAGTATTTTAGAAGCTTACTTCCGTCCTCGATTTCTTCCCGCGCAAAGGAAAAACACATCCGCTCCGGATGCCACTGCACCCCGAGAATCGGCAGCCTCTCATGGTACAGAGCCTCGATCACGAAATCCGGCCCGTACTGGGCCACCCGAAGGCCATCCCCGACAGCGGCCACCGCCTGGTGGTGGGCGCTGTTGACCCGCGGAAAATTACTGTAAAGCTGCGCCGGAAAGGTACCGTGTGCAGCTTTTGTTATGTGAATTTTATCCCCCTCGTCCCAGGCGTGGATGCTCAGGGATTCCCCGGACAGATCCTGAATCAGCGTTCCGCCAAAGGCCACATTGATAAGCTGAATGCCCTTGCAGATGCCAAGCACCGGTTTTCCCGCAGCCGTAAAAGCCCGGAACAGCGAGAACTGCACGGAGTCCAGCAGAGAGTCGATATTCCGCGACCCCTTATTTTCCATATGATAGAAAAAAGGACTGATATCTCCGCCGCCGGGCAGAATGAGACCGTCAAAATCCGCCGGATTCGGGAGAAAATCGTCTGCCAGCAGCATGGAAAGCTCCTGAACTGTTCCGCAAAGGGTTTCGGCCTGCGCGCCCAGCAGAGAAAAGGCGGCACAATAATTCCGGGTCTGCTCCCGAAAGCCCGCAATCAGAATTTTTTTATGGATCATGATAAAAACCAGCCTGTAGGAAAAGAATTTCTCCTAATATATGCAGTGAAAGCAAGGAAAAGAAGACCCATTTCCAGGGAAATGCCCTGCTGACATCTGGAGAAATCTTACAAAAAAGAAGCACGGAAGAGCCAATAAGTGATGGTTGCGGTTAAGGTTTTTTTAAGAATTTATGAATGTCCTTGAAGTTCAAAAAATATATGGTATTGTATTACAAGACTAATACAGATGTGGGACAAAATCCCATTTTTGTGGAAAAAGAAGGAGAAAAATATGAGCGCACTGGTGGAAGTAAAAGACATTTGCAAGATCTATAACCCCGGCGAAAATGAAGTCCGGGCGCTGGATCACGTGAGTCTTTCCATAGAAACAGGGGAATTCGTAGCCATCATCGGCCAGTCAGGTTCCGGTAAATCCACCCTGATGAATATGCTGGGCTGTCTGGATACGCCCACATCGGGAACCTATTTCCTGAACGGGCAGGACGTGTCCACCCTGACCGATGATGAGCAGTCGGATATCCGCAACAAAGAAATCGGCTTCATTTTCCAGGGCTTCAACCTGATCAGCAATCTGACCGCCCGGGAAAATGTGGAGCTGCCCCTGATTTACCGGGGCGTGCCGAAGAAGGAGCGGGAACGCCTCTCAGAGGAATCCCTGAAAATCGTCGGTCTGGCCCACCGCATGGACCACAAGCCAAACGAGATGTCCGGCGGCCAGCAGCAGCGCGTGGCCATCGCCCGGGCCATTGCGGCGAAGCCGCCGGTGATTCTGGCAGATGAGCCCACGGGAAACCTGGATTCCGGATCCAGCAAAGAGATTTTGCAGATTTTGAAGGAGCTCTACAAGGGCGGTCGGACTGTCATCCTGATTACCCATGACAACGGCATTGCGGCCCAGGCCAAGCGCGTCATCCGCATCATGGACGGCCATATTGTAGAAGATTACATCAATGAAGATGTTGTATTTTAAAGAAAGAATGAGGAGTGGAACCATGGAAGAGAAAAAGAGCCTGATGGAAGAATGGGAAGCCGACGAGGCGCTCACAGAACAGGAAGAACAGAAAGCAAAGAAGGGCCTGTTCAAAAAGAGCGCCCAGAAGGAGAAGAAAGAGAAAACGCCGCTGACCCCGGTCCAGAAGAAAAAGCGCCGGAAGCGGATTATCATCGGCGGTGTAGTCGTAGTGGTAGCAGTCGTGGCCATTTTGCCGCGAGCCTTCGCAGGTCCAAGCTACCCGATGGTCAGCGTCACCGAGGTAACCGTCGGCAGCGTCAGCCAGTCTGTGGACGGCAGCGGCGCGGTGCAGTCCGAGGAAGTAAAGACCTATTTCTCCCCGGTATCCGCCACCGTTTCGGAGTTTGATTTGCAGGTGGGCGACACCGTGGAGGCAGGCGATACGCTGCTTACCTACGACAGCGCCGAGCTTGACAACCTCTACAAGCAGGCGGAGCTCACCGGCAGCGCAACCAACTATGGCTACAAGGATTCCATCGAAAAGGACAATAAAAACGCGTCCGAGTACAACCGTTCTTCCGCGGCTCTGGATATCATCAACCGGCAGCTGGACGAGGAAGACGACAATGTGGATCACCTGAATAAGCGGGTCAACGAGTATACCGGCTATCAGGGCGATTCTTCCAATAAATTGGCGGATCTGAAGAGTCAGCAGGACGCGGCGAAGGCGGCGATTGCGGCGTTAGATGCGGCTAACCAGGAGCTGAAAGCAGCAAAAGATGCGCTGGCACAGACCAGTATCACGGATCAGAGCAGTGTGGACTATCAGAAGCTGCAGGACGCTGTGACGGTGGCGCAGAACGCGGTTGATCAGGCAAGCAAGCATGCTGCCGATGCCCAGGCGTCTCTCCCGAATATCGAGAAGAGCATCCAGGATGAGCAGAATAATTACAACGAAATCGTGAAGAAGCTGGACAGCTATCAGGGACGCTTAAAGGACGCCCAGGAAAATAAAACCAAGCTGGAAACCAGCAAATCCAAGGAGGAGGGCATCAAGGATTCCACCGACGCGGCCAAGCTCTCCGGCGCGGCCAGGAGCCAGCTGGCAGCCCAGAATAACTTGAGCACCCTGGAAGCAACGATGACCAAGGACGATATCCAGCAGGGTAAAGATGGCATCAAAGCAGATTTTTCCGGCGTGGTAACGAAGGTGGCGGCAGTCGCAGGCGGCCCGGCCACCAAGGGCGGCGAGCTTCTGACCGTAGCCAGCAGCGAGGACGTTACCGTGGAAATGAGCATCACCAAATATGATCTGGAGAAGATGGAAGAGGGCCAGAAGGCTACCGTAACGCTGGCAGGCCATACCTACGAAGGCACCGTAACCAAGCTCAGCCGTATCGCCGAGAAAAACGATAAGGGAACCCCAGTGGTTACCGCACAGGTGAAAATTGACAACCCGGACGAGAACATTTATCTGGGACTGGAGGCCAAGGTGAACGTACAGGGCCGTTTCGTGAAGGATGTGCTGGTGGTTCCGGCTGAGTGTGTGAACTCCGGCCAGGACGGCGACTTCTGCTATGTGGTCAATGAAAATGGCGTCGTAGAGAAAAAAGTGATTGAAAAGGGGCTGGCTTCCGATGACGCCGTAGAAGTAAAATCCGGTCTGGCAGCAGGCGACAAAGTCATTTCCGGCGGCCTGACCACCGGCATCACCGAGGGCACCCGTGTCACCGCAGTGGAGGAGTAAGCATGGCACAGCTATATGAATACATCAAAATGGCCCTGGACAATATCCGGGCCAACAAGGGCCGTTCCTTCCTGACCATGCTGGGCATCATCATCGGTATCTCTTCCGTCATCATGATTATGTCCATCGGCGGAGGCGCGAAGACGAAAATGAGCGACGCCTTAAATGCCATTGCCGGAGGCCAGATTTACGTCTATTCCAATACGGACGGCGGAACGGACGAACAGCAGATAACCGTGGAAGATATGAATGCCATCAAAGAGAAAATCTCCCACGTAAAGGGCGTGACGCCTTCCGACAGCATGTTTGGCAGCATCCTGACTCCGAAAGGAACCTTTGATGTGTACGCCACCACAGGTACAGCAGATTTGGAATATACCCACAATCCGGAAATGGTGGCGGGACATTATTTTACAGATTCCGACGTGGAGGCAATGAATCTGGTGGCCGTGGTCAGCCAGAGCGACGCCATCAAAATGTTCGGAACCGACGATGTGATCGGCATGACCGTGGAGGCAACCATTTACAATGTGACCCAGGAAATCACCATCTGCGGCGTTATGAAATCCGAGGACGAGGGCGGCATGATGGGCGCAATGATGGGAGAGACCAGTTATGTGAATTTTTATATGCCTTACACAGCCAATTATGCCTTTGGTTATGAACTGGATTCCTTCTACGGCCTGAATATCATTTCTGAGGGAAGCCAGTATTCCAGGGAAGTGGGGCAGGAGGCTCTGAATCTGCTGGCAAGCCGGCACCAGACCCAGGGGGAAGACGCCTTTATGCTCCAGGACGGCGACAGCCAGATTGCCCAGATTACCAGTATGCTGGACATGATTACCGCCTTCATCGCCCTAGTGGCGGCCATCGCCCTGCTGGTGGGCGGCATTGGCGTCATGAACATCATGCTGGTATCGGTTACGGAACGGACCCGGGAAATCGGTATCCGAAAGGCTCTGGGTGCTCGCACCGGATCCATCATGATGCAGTTTCTGGCCGAATCCGCCATCATCACCTGCATGGGCGGCCTCATCGGCATCGTGCTGGGCCTTCTGGGAGCTTACGGCATCTGCTCCCTGCCCGTGCTGGGCTTCAAGCCCGCCATCAGTATCGTGACGATAGTCCTAGCCACCGTATTCTCCTCAGCCGTGGGCATCTTCTTCGGTATCTACCCGGCGAAGAAGGCGGCGCGTTTAAGCCCCATCGAAGCTCTGCGGAGAAACTAATCCGGGCAGGCACTCTCCCTTATGGGAAATCACCCGACAGCCTTCAACAAAATGTCGAAAAATGTCGAAATTTCATCCGGCAGAATTTGAGTTTTCCACTTGAATTCTGCCGGAATCTGTTATATCATAGGTTCAGCGATTCCTCCGGAATTCACCGGAGTGTCACGGCATATCGCCGATTTTACCAAAGAAGAAAAAACAGAGAATCACTGGAAATGGAGTGATGGAAGAGTGCAGTTTTGTCTGGCGGCCTGTACAGACAAGGGGAAGACCCGCGCAGTCAACCAGGATGCCCTTTTGCTACAGCAGGCGGTCTGCGGGCGGAGGCGTTATGTGCTGGCGGCGGTCTGCGATGGGCTGGGCGGCCTGGAAAAGGGCGAGCTGGCCAGCAGCGAGGTGCTTCGAAGTCTGGCGGACTGGTTTCAGAGCCGCTTTCCGGAGGTACTTATGGCCGGATTTCCGGAACGGGAGCTTTTGGGAGACTGGAAAAATCTGGTACATACGGAAAATGAAAGGCTTCGGACATATGGAGAGAAGCAGGGAATTGTGCTGGGCACCACGCTGACGGCAGCCCTTTTTACCGAAGAAAACTGGTACTGCGTCCACGTGGGCGACAGCCGGTTGTATGAAATTGCGGCAGATACGGCGCGGCAGCTGACCCGGGATCACTCTCTGGCAGCGGAGGCTGTGGAACGGGGATTTATGACCCGGGAGGAAGGGGAAAGGGATCGGAGACGGAGCGTCCTGACCCGCTGCATCGGAGCGTGCCCGGAGACGGTGGCGGAATACCAGAGGGGTACGATCAGGCAGGACGCCATGTACCTTCTGTGCACGGACGGCTTCTGGCACGGCAATGCGCCGGAACGTCTGGCAGCGGATTTCTCTCCGGAGCTTCTCACCGGGGAAAGGCAGATGCAGAGGGCCGCAAAAAGGGTGACGGCCCGGAACCGGAGACACGGGGAGAAGGATAATATTTCCGCCCTGCTGGTGCGTCCGCAGGAAGGCGGGAAAGCCGGGAAAAGAGGAAGGCTATGCTGGAAATCGGAACGGTCATAGGCGGCAAATATAAGATTCAGAGCGTCCTTGGCCGGGGCGGCATGAGCGTGGTCTATCTGGCGGTCAATGAAAAAGCCAATAAGCCCTGGGCGGTCAAGGAGCTGGTCCGGAAAGAGTTTCAGGAGCTGGAGACGGAACGAAAGGAAATCGCGCTAATGAAGCGTCTGAAAAATCCCCATCTTCCCAGCATCGTGGATGTGATTGAACAGGGAGAGCGCTTGTTGATTGTCATGGATTATGTGGAAGGACAGACGCTGGAAGCAATGCTTCGGGAGCAGGGGGCCCAGCCGGTGGAACGGGTACTGGACTGGGCCGGACAGCTCTGTCAGGTACTGACTTATCTGCACAGACAGTCGCCGCCTGTCATATACCGGGATATGAAGCCTTCCAACGTAATGCTTAAGCCGGACGGAACCATTGTGCTGATTGATCTGGGGGCGGCCCGGGAATTCCGACCGGAGCTTTCGACGGATACGGTGGCGCTCGGAACCTGCGGCTACGCGGCGCCGGAGCAGTATGAGGAGGGGCAGAGCGACGCCCGGACGGATATCTACTGTCTGGGTGTCATGCTGTTTCAGCTGCTGACCGGGGAAGGTCCCCACAGGCTGCAGCCGCTGCGCGCCCTGAGGGCGGAGATCCCGGCGGGTCTGGAGGCCATTGTAGAGCGGTGCGTACAGAAGGAAAAGGCGGGGCGTTATCAGAGTGCGGAAGAATTGTCTTACGCGCTGCGTCATTACTGGGAGCAGGACGCGGCGTATCGGATGGAACAAAAGAAAAAGCTGCGGCGGTTTTCGGCGGTTCTGGGACTGACATTCCTGCTGGGCGTCAGCGCGGCGGCGTCCGGGGCAGCGGAACGGCAATTGCGGCGGGACAGCTACGGTGCCTGGCTTCTGGCAGCAGGGAACGCCACAAAAAAAGAGGAGGAGCTGGCAGCCTGTGAAAAAGCCATTTCCCTGGATCCGAAGCGCGCGGATGGGTGGATGACGCTGCTGGAGGATGGCTTTCTGGATGATCAGCTCCTGACAGCAGCAGAGAGCGAGCGGCTGCGGGGACTGTTGATTCGCTATGAAGGAGATGGAAAAACCTGGGAGCAGCTGTTCCGGGAAAATAAAAGGGGCTATGCGGAATTTGCCTATCAGGCAGGGATTGCCTATTTTTATAAGTATGAGGAGAACGCAGGAAAAAAGAATGCGCGGATCTGGCTGAAAGCGGCGGCTGATTCAGGAAAGCTGAACACCTGGCAGGAGGGACGGGCGGAGAGGCTCTATGCGATCGCCGATTATTATACCCGGATTGGTCAGGCCGACGAGGCGGGGGACGATCTGATTTCCTATGGACAGTACTGGGCGGATCTGTCGGCCCTGACCCGGGGCAATCTTGTGGCGGAGGATAATGCACGAACGGCGCTGGTGATGTACCAGGAGCTGGTAGGACAGATCATCACCCGGGGAGCGGAATTTCAGAAGGCAGGTGTGGAACGTGAGGAGCTTGAGTCAGCCCTTCAGGAGATCAGAAAAAGGCTGGGAACGGATTTTGGAGAGCTTTCGGATGTGGAGCAAAAGGCGATAGCGGCGGAAAAGCAGGAACTGACGGACATGATCCGGAAGGCAGAGCGGCTGCTGGAATCGGTTTACGGAGGCAGAAAATCAGGAGGTTGAATATGGGAGAGGTCATGACGCGCCTGCAAGTATTTCACAGGCTTGGGTTGTTTTTGGGAATCGCCGCAGGCATGTCGTTTATTGGAACGGCGGCCCTGTTTGTGCGCTGGGAGATCGGCCCGGCCATAGCCTGCCTTGCGGGCTTTCGGGGACAGCGGCGATTTGGCAGGAGACGGGAGAAAATGGGTATGGAAAAGACAGAACTGCTTGTAAATAAAGAAGTTTCGGAGGCGGAATTTCGCGTAGAGCGGGAGCAGCTGGTGATTCACTGCCGGGAGCGGATAGGAGGAGAACATTGAAAAAGAGGATAAGGGGAACGTTCCTGCCGGTACTGGGGCTTGGTCTGTGGCTGGGGCTTGGAGCTGCGGCCTGGGCGGAGGAGACTGACGCGGTGGAGGACCTGCAGGGCCCGAAGCTGCGGGAGCTGACCATAGAAGGCACGCCGGTCAGGCAATTCCGGACGGAAGCGGGAGAGGCGACGCTTTACAAAAATCTGGAAGGCGCAGACGTGCGGATAAGCTTCTGTATTGAGGATGAAAGGGAAAATTGGAACGCGGAGGATGTAAAGGTGACGGTGCTTGACGCACAGGGAGAGCGGATTGTCCGGGAGGGATGCCTGGGGGATTCAGAGATTGTCTGGGAAGAAACAGCGGCCTCTTATCTTCACCGGGGCAGCCTGGAATTTGACGGAGAGCCGGGCGTGGAGGGTGTCTATCAGGCGGTCCTTAGCTATATCGGTGAAAATGGTGTCGGTCTGGAGGAGACAGGAAGCGTCGAAAGCGAACCTTTCATCCTGGATCACCAGGGGCCGAAGCTTCAGGTGACATATACGGAACCGGTGCGGACGCTGGCAGCGGATGGAACGGATCTGGCAGCAGGTGACACGCCGACGAAGGACTGCACCGCTTATTATAACCGGGATGTGGAAGTAAGCTTCGTGATAGAAGAGACATATGCGGTTCCGATTCTGACGGGGGGACGGCTGACCGGACTGGCGGATCTGGATATCCGGCTGGATGGAAAAACGGCGGACCTACAGTGGGAGCAGACCGGCCTGCATCGTTATACGGGGACCTGCAGAGTCTTGGCGGAGCAGGTATACCGCTTCCATGCGGCCTGCCGGGATGCGGCGGGCAATCCGATGCGGGCGGGAAATGCGCTGGTTCAGGCCGGAATGCAGGAGGACGAATATGAAGGGCATCGTCTGCTGATAGATCGGACAGCGCCGAAGGTGGCAGTTTCGGTGGCGGGAAAGCCGGTGGCGGTACATAAGGGACACAGTTACTATGCGGAAGATACGCTCCTTCAGATTACGGTGGCGGATGAAAATCTGCGCCTTCGTGAAGTGCGGGCGGAGATACTCAGAATGCAGGCGGAGGACAGCAGCGGCATGGCCATAGCCGGGACAGCGGCCTGGAATACGGCGGAGCAGTGGAAGGAGCGGGAGCTGATTTCCGGCAGCCGGACACTGGAGCTTCCCCTGACGACGGAGGCAAATTATGGAATTCCCATGAATATTACGGATCTGGCCGGTAATCAGGCGGTCTGGGCGGAAGGGGAAGAATACCGGGGAGCAATCGGAGATTACCGGGTGAAGGTGACGATAGATAAGACAGCCCCGGATGAACTGAAGCTGACCGGAGAGCCTGCGTCTTACCTGCCTTACGAGCCTTGTGGCTGGCTTTTTTCCGCACAGTCCGTAAGCTTATGTGCGAAAGCCCGTGACAGCGTGGCGGGTATTCAGAAAATCCGCTATACTCTGACGGACGTGGAGGGAGCGGTCACAGTGCGGGAGCAGAGCTTTGAACCTGCGGCGACGGAAAGCTTTGAACTGACTCTTCCGGTTTCGCAGGAAGCAGCAGATTTCAGGGGAACCGTGCAGGCAGAGGTCTGGGACTGGACAGGTCGTAAATCTGAAAAGACCCTGAGCTGCGGCGTCGAGAGCGCGGAAACACACGAAAAATCCGCAGAAGCCCGGCTGGCCATATGCACAAAGCCCGGCCGCATTGTGGATGGACAGGCCTATTATAATACGGACGTGGAGCTGGACGCATTCCTGACGGATCGTTTCACAGGCCTGCGGGATTGGATTATCCGGGCGGACGGACAAATCCGCAGCGAAAAGAAATATCTGTCGGAGCTTACTTACGAAGCGACAGAAACCATGAAGCTGCGGGCTGCGGACTATAATCACAATGACGTAAAGGTACAGGCAGAGCTCACAGACAACGCAGGATACGAAAGCAGGGCGGAGATAAGCTGCAATATCGATGTGACAAAGCCGGAGATTACCGTAACCTATGATTTGAATACTCCGATCAGGGAAACCTGTTACCGGGAACCCCGGACAGCTACGATTACCATCAAAGAACGTAATTTCGACCCGCGGGACGTGGAATTCCGGATTACCAATGGGGATGGCCCGGTGCCGGCGCCGGGGCCCTGGACACACAGCGGCAGCGGCGACGAAATGACGCATACCTGTCAGCTTGTATTTGAGGCGGACGGAGCGTATACCTTTCATGTGAGCTTTCAGGATCTGGCCGGCAACCGGGCGGATTACGACCGGACGGACGCCTTTGTCATCGATCGCACGCCGCCGGAGCTTACCGTTGCCTGGGACAATACCGACGTACAGAACGGCTTCTATTATAAAGAAGCCCGCACCGCGCGGCTGACGATCCGGGAAAAGAATTTCGACGAGAAAGCCATTCAGATCCGAACGCAGGTGGAGGAAGAAGGGGAAGAACCGGAGCTGTCCGCCTGGAGTCACAACGGGGAACTGCATACGGCAAGACTCCATTTTCAAAAGGACGGGGCCTACGCTTTCTGTGTGACCGGAAGGGATCTGGCGGATAATGAGCTGCCCTTATGGGAATCGGAACGCTTTGTGCTGGATCAGACGCCGCCGGAGCTTACCATTTTTGATATTCTGGACCATTCCGCCAATAACGGCGCTGTGCGTCCGGGCATCCGAAGCATGGACAGATATTATGATCCGGAGGGAGAGAGTATTACCCTGACCGGTTATCATAACGGTGATATGAAGCTGGTCGGAAAGCTGAGCCGCAGTGAAAATGGCATGGAATACAAGCTGGATGATATTCCCATGGAGCAGAAATGGGATGATATGTATATACTGAAGGCGGTTGCAGCCGATCTGGCAGGCAATCGTAAGGAAGAGACAGTCACCTTTTCTGTAAACCGCTGCGGCTCTGTCTATACTCTGGGCGAGGCCACAGAAAGGCTGGCGGGCGAACAGGGGAGCTATTACACCCGGGAAGAACCGGAGCTTGTGATTCTGGAGACCAATGTGGACGCTCTGACACTCCGGGAGATTACCAGCAGTCACGACGGGGAGCTTAAAAGCCTGAAGGAAGGAACGGATTATCAGGTGAGCAGAAGCATGGAGACAGGCTGGCAGCAGTATACCTACCGGATTGCGAAAGAAAATTTCACCGGGGAGGGTGTCTATGCAGTAACCCTGTATTCCGAGGATCAGGCTTCCAATGTCTCCGACAACCGCAGTAAGGGCAAACGGCTGGAATTTGCCGTGGACAAGACGCCGCCGGTGATTCTGGTTTCCGGTGTAGAGGAGAAGGGCCGTTATCAGGAGAGGCATCGGACAGTGCTGCTGGATGTACAGGACAATCTGGGAATGCGGGAGCTTCAGGTCGGACAGGCCGGGAGTGTTCGTGTATACACAGCCGAAGAATTGCGGGAGAACGATGGCAGAATGGAACTTACGCTCAATAGCGCCGACGACTGGCAGGAGCTGACAGTGCAGGCGGTGGATCTGGCAGGAAATCAGGCAGAGATAACGCCGATCCGTTTCCTGCTGACGCCTGACAGCCGTATTCAGGCAGAGCAGAGCAAAAAACCGCAAATGGCTGGACGCACCGGTGATTCAGGCTTGACAATACTTCTGTTTGGCGGTATGATAGCAACGGTTCTGATTGGCATCCGGAGACGGCGAAAAAAGATCAGAATCAGGGAAAATAATAGTTGACACAGGAATTTCCATGTGTTAATATATCATGGTGACAGAAAGCAGAGTATCCACTCTCACCTTAGCGCAGACGGCGACTCGGGTTTATAATTATCGAAGATATCGACAGGAATACAGGTCGTGTAAAGAGATATTTAAGTGGATAGTCTGACTATCCACTTTTTTAGTTTTTTTCTTTCTTAGAAGGAGGGCACTACAATTAGCGATTTAATGATTAACGAACAGATCCGGGATAAGGAGATTCGCCTGATTGGCGCTGACGGAGAGCAGCTTGGCATCATGTCTGCAAGAGATGCGATGAAGATTGCCCGGGAAGCAGAACTGGACCTGGTGAAGATTGCACCGACGGCGAAGCCGCCTGTATGCAAGATCATTGATTACGGCAAGTACAAGTACGAGCAGGCGAGAAAAGAAAAGGAAGCCAAGAAGAAGCAGAGAACCATTGAGATCAAGGAAGTTCGTCTGTCACCGAATATCGAAGAGAACGACCTGAATACGAAGGTGGGAGCTGCAAAGAAGTTCATCCAGAAGGGTGACAAGGTAAAGGTAACCTTACGTTTCCGCGGAAGAGAGATGGCCCATGTGCAGAAGACAAAGCAGATTCTCGACGTATTTGCAGAGAAGATGTCCGACGTTGCTGTAGTGGAGAAGGCTCCGAAGATGGAAGGCCGTCAGATGATGATGTTTCTGGCAGAGAAGCGTCAGTAAAATTTTGAAATCAACCGCGCAGGCGGCAATGATTTGATAGAAATTTGGAAAAGGATACTAGGATAGGAGGAGTATATAAAATGCCAAAAATTAAGACAAGCAGAGCAGCTGCAAAGCGTTTCAAAGTAACAGGTACAGGCAAACTCAAGAGAATGAAAGCTTATAAGAGCCATATCTTAACCAAGAAATCTCAGAAGAGAAAGAGAAATCTCAGAAAAGCTACCATTACGGACGCAACCAACGTAAAGAGCATGAAGAAGATTCTGCCGTATCTGTAAGTCACAGATTAAGCGGAAGTGAGAAGTTTCAAGGAGGAAAGAAGAAATGGCAAGAATTAAAGGCGGTTTAGGCGCTAAGAAAAGACATAACAGAGTATTAAAGCTCGCTAAGGGTTATAGAGGAGCAAGAAGCAAGCAGTATCGTGTAGCAAAGCAGTCCGTGATGAGAGCACTGACCAGCTCCTACGCAGGAAGAAAAGAGAGAAAGCGTCAGTTCCGTCAGCTTTGGATCGCTCGTATCAACGCAGCAGCACGTCTGAACGGACTGTCCTACAGCAAGTTCATGTATGGACTGAAGCAGGCTGAGGTTGAGCTGAACCGTAAGGTACTGGCTGACATGGCAGTAAATGATCCGGCTGGATTCGCTACTCTGGCAGAAGTTGCTAAGAGCAAGCTGGCATAAGACCGAAGAAACAGAGCGCATGATGCAGCCATAGGCTGCGCATAGCGCTCTTTGTTGTTGAGAATAATTAGCATCAGGAAAGCATGTTTGCTGGTGCCGTAAGATCTGGAGGTAAAGAAAATGACAGAGATTACTATTATTTCCGGTTTCCTGGGAGCCGGAAAAACAACACTGATTAAAAAGCTTCTGGAAGAAGTATTCAAGGGCGAGAAGATCGTACTGATTGAGAATGAGTTCGGTGAGATCGGCATCGACGGAGGCTTTCTGAAGGAGGCCGGCGTACAGGTAAATGAGATGAATTCCGGCTGCATTTGCTGTTCTCTGGTAGGAGACTTTGGAACTGCGCTGAAGGAGGTTATTGATACCTATGCACCGGATCGCATCCTGATCGAGCCGTCAGGTGTTGGCAAGCTGTCCGACGTTATGAAGGCAGTCCAGAATGTGGCGGGCCACATGGATGTACACATCGACAGTTCTATCGTTGTTGTAGACGGCAAGAAGTGTAAGATGTACATGAAGAACTTCGGCGAGTTTTTCAACAACCAGGTAGAGCATGCGGGTACCATCGTACTGAGCCGTACCCAGAGCATGACCGAGGAGAAGCTTGCAGAGGCGGTAAAGATGCTGCGTGAGCATAATGACAAGGCTACTATGATCACCACTCCCTGGGAGCAGCTGAACGGCAAGCAGATTCTGGACGCCATGAAGCATGCGGAGCTGGATATGGGCGACCTGGATCAGGATGATGACGACCATGAGCATGAGCACCATCACGACCATGATCACGAGCATGAACATCATCATGACCACGATCACGAGCATCATCATGATCACGACCATGATCACGGCGAGGGCTGCACCTGCGGCTGCCACGATCATGATCACCATCATCACGATCACGACGGCCATCACCATGCAGACGAAGTATTTACCAGCTGGGGCGTAGAGACCCCGAAGCGCTTCAGCCGCGAAGAACTGGAGAAGATTCTGGAGACACTTAGCAAATCCGGTCTGTACGGTCTGATTTTACGTGCCAAGGGTATCATTCAGAATACGGATGGAAGCTGGATGGAGTTTGACTTCGTACCGGAGGAGTATGAGATACGCGAGGGTAATCCGGATTACACCGGACGTCTCTGCGTCATCGGTTCTCTGCTTGATGAGGATGGTCTGAAGGAACTCTTCGGAGTATAATGAGGAAGATAGTATGGCAAATAAAATCCCAATTTATATGGTAAATGGCTTTCTGGAGAGCGGAAAGACCACATTTATACAGGAGACCCTGTCCGACCCCTATTTCTCCGACGGTGGCAAGACCCTGCTTATCGCCTGCGAAGAGGGTGAGGAGGAGTATGACCTGCATGTGCTGGAGTCCTATGACACCACACTGGTGACCATCGAGGGCAAGGCGGAGTTTACTGCCGAGTTCCTGGAGGAATGCCAGAAGAAGTACAAGCCCAGTCAGGTTATGATTGAGTGGAATGGCATGTGGGGCATGCAGCTGTTTCGGGAAATGCGTTTCCCGAAGGGCTGGTTCCCGGCCCAGGGCATTACCCTGGTGGACGCAGGCACCTTTGACCTATATATGCAGAACATGAAGTCTCTGTTTATGGATATGGTACAGGATTCCGATCTGGTTATCTTTGACCGTTGCGTGGAGGGTACAAAGGCGGCGTCCTATAAGCGCAACATTCGTGCCGTGAATCCCCGGGCCCAGGTGGAATTTGAGCAGGAGGGCGGCGAGCCCTTCGAGTTCGAGGATGAGCTTCCCTTCGACCTGAACGCGGATATCATCGACATCAGCGACATTGATTACGGTATCTGGTATGTGGATGCCATGGATCACCCCGAGCACTACGATGGCAAGACCATCCGGTTCAAGGGCCGCGTCATGAAGCCGCGCCGGATGACTCCGGGCTATTTCGTACCGGGCAGAAAAGCCATGACCTGCTGTGCCGACGACACCGTATTCTTAGGCTTCCTGTGTCGCAGCCACAATGTGGATAAACTGAAAAATGGCCAGTGGCTGACTGTGACCGCGAAGGTCTATGTGGAGAAGCGGGACGAGTATTCCGGCGAGGAAGGACCGGTGCTTTATACCAAAGCGCTGAAGTCTGCGGAGCCCCCTGAGGAAGAGATGGTATATTTCTAAAGAAAAACGCTTCAAAAAACAAAATTTTGTGTAAATTAGGACTTTACAGGAAATATTTTTTCTGGTAAGATAAGTCCAACGGTAAACAAGGCGGTTTGCGAGGAGCAAGCCGTCTTTTCTTATTTTTGTGGCAGCGGACCGGGCGAGGAGGAAGAAGTATGGACAACATTGATTTAAGCATTTTGAAATGTCTGAAGGATAATTCCAGACAGACGGCGTCAACCATCAGTCAGACCATCAACCTGTCTGTATCGGCGGTAATAGAGCGGATTCGGAAAATGGAAGCGAAGGGCGTCATTCAGCAGTACACGGTGGTGCTGGACGAGAAGCAGCTGGGCAATGACCTGACCGTATTTATCTCTGTGCGTCTGGAACACCCCAAATACGGAAAAGAATTTGC
>OLRS01000888.1_pt1 | contig 32178 bp, 25 predicted proteins | sample 1673171 | NCBI WGS metagenome assembly OLRS01 (sample SAMEA3136762, study PRJEB25190) | human gut metagenome | biome: human gut; feature: human-associated habitat; material: faeces | place: Austria | collected 2013
GGTGCTGGCCGAAACCGGCGAAGACACCATCGCCTACTGCACCGGATGCGACTGGTCCGCCAACATCGAGCGCGCCGCCGTCCTCCCGCCCGCAGGCAGTCAGCAGTACCAGGAAACAGCACATGATCAGTATCTGCAAGTTTTTCATAACGTTCCTCCTATGTGTTTTCCCATTATTTGGATGTTGAGTCTGTCGTTGTCAGTCAATTCTCAACATGTTAAAGTATAAGCGTCTGACTCGTACTTTGTCAATATATTTATTAATTCTTGTTAAATATTTTATTCACTTATAAGTTTATCTTATATGTTTAATGATGACGTCTTATAACAGTAGAATCCTGTTTTGTCAACCGTCTGTAACTTCGATCTCTTTAATCAAAAACTCATTGCCCCGGCGGAGATAGGTGTGTTCACTGCCGCAGTGGGGACAGGTCCTGCCGTGGGCCACGGTAGGATATTCCTGCCCGCAGTCCTCGCAGAAGGTGACGGCGTCGATCTGCTCGATCTTAAGCTCTGCTTCCTCCGTCACAGGCTCCTTTTTCCGGGCCCAGTTCCAGCAGTCGATGAGGTAATCGTGGATGATGCCGGTGACCTCGCCGATTTCCAGGGTGACGGCGGAGATTTTTTTTACATTATTTTCCTCCGCCACCTTTTTTACGTCGCGCACGACGTAGAATATCACTCCCAATTCGTGCATAGTATTAAGTTCCTTATTTTTTATTCAAAATAGATTTTGTGTTGGAAACAGGTTCCTGTATTTCTATAGGAACCTGTTTCTATTCACTTTATTTTTCCTTATTTGTAACGATCTTCACCGCGCGCTTCAGCTGATAGGGCAGGATATGCTTGAACTTGTCCTCGGCCTTCACCATCTTCGAGCACTCCGGATGATCCCGGCGCAGGGTAATGGCGTCAAATTCGCATTTGGTAGTGCAGACGCCGCAGCCGATACACTTATTTTCATCCACGATGGTGGCGCCGCAACCAAGACATCTTGCCGTCTCCTTGCGCACCTGCTCCTCGGTCAGGGTCAGATGAGCGTCCTTAAAGGATTTGGACGGCACTGTCTCGTCCACGCCCTCGATCTGGCGGGAGGAATTATCGTAGCTCTCTACGGAGATATTGCTCTTATCCAGCTCGTTGAACTCCCAACGGTTCCGTCCGATGGTCATATGGCCGTTGTGGACGTAGCGGTGCAGGGATTCTGCCGCGTAGTGGCCTGCCGCGATGGCGTCGATGGCGAATTTCGGTCCTGTATACACGTCGCCGCCCACGAAGATATCCGGCTGTCCGGTCTGATAGGTCAGCTTGTCTGCCACGATGGTCGGACCGTTGAAGGTGACATTCTCGCCCTCCAGCATGCTGCCCCAGACGCTTCTCTGGCCTACCGCGAAAATCACGCGGTCACAATCAATCCGGATGGTCTCATTTTCGTCATAGGTCGGCGCGAAGCGACCCTCTGCGTTCTTGACAGAGGTACACTTCTTAAAGATGATACCGGTCACCTTGCCGTTCTCGGTCAGAACCTCCTTCGGTCCCCAGCCGTTCTGAATCTTTACGCCGTCTTCATTTGCCTCACGTACTTCGTCATCTGCTGCCGGCATCTCTGCCTCAGACTCCAGACAAAGCATGTGAACCTCGCCGGCTCCGCTTCTGGCGCTGACTCTGGCCGCGTCGATGGCTACGTTTCCGCCGCCTACGACCACGACTCTTCCGGTGTAAGAGGTCTTGCCGGTGTTGGCCTCCCGCAGATAATCAATGGCTGTGGTGGTGCCTTCCGCGTCGTCTCCGGGCACGCCGGGTCTGCGGCCCGCGCTGCAGCCGATGGCGATATAGAAGGCCTTGTAGCCCTGCTCACGGAGCTCTTTTAAGGTCACGTCTTTGCCGACCTCCACGCCGGTCTTAATCTCCACGCCCATCTCGCGCATCACGTCGATTTCCGCTGCGATGACGTCTTTTTCCAGTTTATAGGAGGGGATGCCGTAGCGGAGCATACCGCCGGGCTCCTCATTCTTCTCAAATACTGTGGGACGATAGCCCTTCTCCGCCAGATAGAAGGCTGCGCTCATACCTGCCGGTCCGCCGCCGATGATGGCGATTTTCTCCGGGAAATGATCCATATGGATGCTGGCCGGAATCACCACGGGCGGAATATAGCGGGTCTCTGCCTTCAGATCCTGCTCCGCAATAAACTTTTTCACTGCGTCGATGGCTACCGCCCGGTCAATGGTGCCTCTGGTGCAGGCGTCCTCACAGCGGCGGTTACAGATGCGTCCGCAGACTGCCGGGAAGGGGTTCTGCTTCTTGATTAAAGCCAGAGCCTCCTGATATTTGCCCTGGGAAGCCTTCTTCAAGTAGCCCTGTACGGCAATGTGTGCCGGACAGGCGGTCTTACAGGGTGCGGTACCGGACTTGTGGCTGTTGATACGGTTGTTATCGCGGTAATCGGGATCCCACTTGTCCTTGCCCCATTTTACTGCATCCGGAAGCTGCTGCTTCGGATACTTCACCTCGGTTCCGTCCTTCTGGCAGAGCTTCTGTCCCAGTCGGGTCGCACCTGCCGGGCAGTACTCCACGCAGCGTCCGCAGGCCACGCATTTATCCTTGTCCACGTGAGCCACGTAAGCGGAACGGGACATATTCGGGGTGTTGAACAGCTGAGAGGTCCGCAGTGCGTTACAGATATTTACATTACAGTTGCAGATACCGAAAATCTTATTGTCGCCGTCGATGTTGGTGATCTGGTGTACGAAGCCGTTGTCCTCGGCGCGCTTTAAGATGGCCATGGCCTCCTCGTAGGTGATGTCGTGGCCCTTGCCGGTCTCGCGGCAGTAGTCCGCGAAGTCGCCCACGCCGATGCACCAGCCGAAATCATCGTCTGCCACGCCCTCGCCGATAACCTTACGGGAAGCACGGCAGGAGCAGCGGCCCACGCCGATGTGACCCTCGTATTTCTTCAGCCAGTAGGACAAGTGCTCGATGTCCATGGACTGATTTTCCATAGAAATGGCTTTCTCCACCGGGATGACATGCATTCCGATGCCTGCGCCTCCGGGCGGTACCATCTGGGTAATGCCGGCCAGGGGAATGAACGTCATGCGTTCAAAGAAGGCAGCCACGTCCGGATGCTCCTTAAGACGGGGATTGCTTCCGTCCGGCAGCTCCTCCATGTTGAACAGCTCGGCGGAACCGGGCACGAACATGGGCAGAATATATCTGCGCTCCGTCTGTTCCCGGGTGCGGCCATTGTGGTCGTAATGATAGCCGTAATCGTACTCCAGAAGTCCGATATAGCTCATCTCATCCAGCAGCTTCTGGAATTTTTCTTCACCCTCCTTCGGGATTTTGTTCAGGTGGCACAGCTCGGAAAAGGTGTAGGGCACGCGCTTTTTCATGGACAAGCCGGCCTCTGCCATCTCCTCAGTAATGATTTCCGCCAGGCCCCAGTATTCCGGGTCCTCCACCTTCACGCCGCCCATGATGTGTCCGGCTACGTCGGTGATTTTCCGTCCCAGCTTGATGATTTTCTCACTGGGGGCTTTATCGTTTTTGTGGTTCGCGGGCCACTGGTTGTATTGTTCCATGTCAAACATAGGGTCATCTCCTTTTTCTTTTTAATATATTTACTCCGGCGCGCAAGAATTAGCTTCTGCGAAGCTAATTCTCACGGGCTTCGCCCTATGAAGGCAGCCAGAAACTGTGCCTGTGAAAGCGAGCTTTCCCATTCACAGTTTCCGTCTGTCTTCGCACGCCTCATTGCTTACGTGAAAAGTGCAGTTCCCGTAAACCTTCCACTTCATCACATACCTGCTTCAATCCGCACACGCCGCAGTCCATGGTGAGGTTCTGCATCATATGGTCTAACGTCCCGGTAATTCTTTCACTTTCCCGGCCAAGCGCTTCCAGCTCCTGATACGGGAATCCATTCGCCGTCACATAATGGATTTCCACTGTCTCCACCTCCGGGTGGCTGTGAAAGGCCGCGATCATCCGGCTGCCGGTCTTCGCGAAATTCAGACCTTTTTTCAGGGCTTCTTTGCCAATACGGACGCTCTCCCGCCGTTTGGAGGAAGATACCCGCAGCATGAAGCCCTCCGGGTAAAAATGGTAGCGGGTATACTCAAGATTCCGGATAGCCCGGTAGAGCTTTTTCCCCTCGCCCAGGGTATCCTCGCCCACCCGCACCAGGGCGATCCTTGCAAATGGCGTATCATCGTCGATTTCCGGCAAATCCGTCCCGGTTAAGAACACACCGTCGCCGGGAACCAGGTCTTTCGAGGCCGTCACCAGGGTGACGCCCAGGGCCGGCAGGCTGCCGCCGCCCAGCTCGTAGGCCATGTCGCTTCGAAGAAGCATGCTTCGGTCGGAAACGGAGGGCCAGGCTGTGGCGTCGTGGGGCAGCAGCTGCTTTTCACTGCTCAGCAGTGCCCGGACTTTCCTTATGGTTTCATCATACAGCTTCATTATAAATGCTTATCCCTGTCGATTTTATCGTAATGCTTTTCAAAAAGCGGCGCCAGCGCTGCGGTCAGCTTCATATCCAGATTGAAGAAATAGACCGCAAAGGACAGGACGAACAAAACTGCCGCAATAATCGCGATTATCACGATTGCATGTAAAATTCCTGTCATTCTTTACGCCTCCTTCGCCATGCCCTTCTGTCTCGCGAACTCCGCCGCTCCCAGGGCTCCCATGAGCTGCGGATCGATGGGAAGCTCAGTAACCTTCAGCTTCAGCACCTTTTCAATGGCCGCTTTTAGCCCATCGTTCTTGGCACAGCCGCCGGTCAGGGTCACGCTTCCTGCGGCTCCGGCCTTTTTGCTCATGACAAAGCAGCGCTTCGCCACGGAAAGCTCGATGCCCGCCGCGATCTCGTCCATGGGCTTGCCCTCGCCCACTAGGGAAATGACCTCGGACTCAGCAAAAACCGTACATTGGGACGTAATCGGAATCACATTTTTTGCCTGTAAGGAAAGTCTGGAAAACTCGGTCAAATCCATTTCAAAGGCTCTGGCCATGGCCTCGAAGAACCGTCCCGTTCCCGCCGCGCATTTGTCGTTCATGGCAAAATTCAGCACCGTGCCATCCGTATCCACAGCGATACCTTTTACGTCCTGTCCGCCGATGTCGATAATAGCACGGACGCTCGGATCCGCCACATGGACGCCCATGGCGTGACAGCTGATCTCGGAGATATTTTCATCCGCAAAGGGCACCTTATTGCGGCCATAGCCGGTGCCCACCAGATAGGCCAGGTCCTCGGCGCTTCCAAGCTCCGGCACCTTCTCCACGGCCTGCTTTAAGGCGTCCTCGGCGCTTAAAACCGCGTTGATACGGCTTCGAAGCGTCACGTCGGACACCATTTTCCCATTCTCGTCGATAATGACGCATTTTGTATACGTACTTCCGGAATCACATCCGCCAAAATATTTCATGTCTCTCTCCCCCTTCTTACCATGCAGAGCCTGAATTCTTACCATGACTGCTCATCCGTCAGAATCTCCAGGCTCGGATCCAGCGGTTCTTCCCGGAACACGGTCCGCATGTAACGGTTTACCTGATCGCGGATGGCCTGTCTGGAAATGACTCTCGGATCAAACAGGTCGTGGGTTACCCAGATCAGATGAATGCCCTTCTCCCGGGCCTTCTCCTCAAACTGGCCGTGCATACCGGTCAGAGCCTTGCAGCTCATGTGCTCCCAGAGAATAACCGTGTCGGCCCGGAACTCCTCGCAGAACTCCCAGAGCTCGTCCAACAGAACCCTGTAGCCGCCGTGAGTCCGATTTCTCATGATCATATTCTCGGTCAGCCACGCCATATCGTAGATGGCCTGCTCCTTGTCATCCTCGGACAGCACCCTGGTGGACACCATGGACAGCATATCCGTCAGCGGCAGGATGCCCCAGCAGTTCTGCAGCCAGATCAGGAAATCAAAGTAGAAATGGGACTGCACACCCCAGACGATGGCCCTGTGGCGGTACTCCGGCAGGACCTTATGCTTCGCCTTGTAAGCCTTCTCCGCCAGCGCCGTGATCCTTCGGTCTGCCTCCAGGAAGTCCGGATCCTTGCCGCAGATGGCCATGTAATTGGTCTCTGTATACAACGCCAGGTTGGATCCGAATACCTGGGGGTAATCGGTCTTATTCATTTCCAGCCACTCCAGACGATGGCGGGTGGACTCATTCACGCGCCCGGCACAGGTGAAATAGGCATCCCAGTCCCATTTTTCCCCGGTCTGCTCCTCAATGAACTTGATACAGTTCCTGATTTCCTGGGCCGCGTATTCCTGCACGTCCTCCTCCTGATGGCGGAGCGGCGCTGCCAGCTGGAAGCAGGGCACGCCGTCCTCCAGCTCCAGCCGCTTGGAAATGACGCTGTTGCCCATGAGTGATCCGTCGCAGGTGGTGTTGCACTGTACCGCGCAGGCGCCCAGTATCGGAAAATCGTCGTCGATGGACACGCCCGCCTCGGCTTCCGGCATGGGACATACGTCGCCGGGCAGACCGTATTCCTGTGCCACGTCAATGTAATGGCAGGCCCCGTACTGATTCAGCAGCACCGATACATAGACCGCCGGCGTCTCACGGCTCAGTCCCTTCAGGGTCGGGAAGCCCATCATCACGGCCGTCATCTCATTTTCGTCCATCAGGACTACCTTGTCAGACAGCTTCTTGTCGTTGCCGATGCGGCGGTCTGCCTTGAACAGATTGTCCAGAAGCTTCGCCACGTCCGCCATAACCAGGTCGAACTCGGTATGGGCGATACGAAGCTGCGGACCGCGCAGCCCCTGGGTGTGCCGATCCACCATCATGGGCGCGGCCAGATAGTTGGCCATCCAGCGATAGCGGAAAAAGGCTTTGATGTTCCGGGGCTTCACGATGAATTTTGACAGAATCCCCATAATATGTAACCAACGGGTGTAATCATAAAAGGTGTCCTTCAGTCCCCGCCATTCTCTGCGGTTCCGAACCTTGCCGGTGGTGTAGAAGCTTCCCAGCGGCTCGCTTCCCCATTCTTTTCCCATTATTTCCCACCTCCCTGGATTTTCTTAATCTCGATGCTCTCCACGAAGGCCTGGACACGGGTACGAAGCTGGCCGGAATGACCCACCGCATAGGGGCGGTCCACCGACAGCACCGGGTAATGGTACTTGTCCCGGAGTACCTGGGTTCCCACCGTCCGCTCGTATGCCCAGGGATCGCAGAATTTCATCTGCTCATAGATAATACCGTCTGCATAATATTCCTCCGCCAGCTCCGCCACATAAGCGCGCCGTCCCTGAATCTTCTCCTGATTCATATAGCGGGCGCACTGGGCCCGGTTCATATACTGACGGCAAATCTGCGTCAATGCATCCTCATCCTCCGTCAGAATGATTTCATCCCTGCCCGGAAATGATCCGTAACAGAAGCGGTCGGCGCACACGTAGGCGCCGCAGTCCTCAATGAGCTTCACCACATCCACATCATCCACCTCGGAGCCCACCAGCACCACCCGGGCACGGTATTTCTTTGTGTCCGGTTCTCTGGTTTTCAGTTCCTCCAGGGTCTCCTCCAGAACCGGAATCAGCATGTCCTTCGGCGCCACATAGGTAGCCATGGTCAGGATATGGAACTCGTAGCCGGTGATGCGCGGATGCTCCTCCTTCCGGTATTCGCCGATGGCGCGGATCAGCTGACAGACACGGTTATGCTCCGCCACGGCCTGACGGATGGCACTGTCGGACACATCGATGCCGAAATGCTCTTTTAATGGCGTCAGCACATGGTTCCGGCACTGCAAGATATAGAGATTCAGGCCGTTTTCATCATTTTTCATGGGAATCTCCATGTATTCATAAAAGAAGTCCGGCTTCTCCATGGTGTGCAGAAGCTCCATATTCTCGATGCAGCGGTTCAGCATAGTGCAGCCGTCCGGCGTGATCAGACAGTCCGTGAAGTTGTAGCCGCCCTCCATGGCACGCTCCAACAGAGCTCTGGTGTACTCGCACAGGAAGCTGGTCATATAATAGGTGGCCATTTCCATGGAGCCGGTCCGGGGCGCCCGAAGACGCACCGAGAATGTCCCCGGAAGATTCAGAAGCGGTTCCGGGACATTTTCACAGACCGTGGCGATGCATTTGCGGCCCTCACCCTGGGCCTGACGCACCAGATCGTTGTTGGCGTCCTCTAAAAGCCGCTCCAGCTCATAGAGATGCTTTAAGTCTTTCATTCCCTCTCTCCCTTCAGTTTTTCTTATTATCAAATGCTTTTAATGTTCCCCGTCCAGCAGACCGATTTTCGTCAGGGCTTCCCGTGCGCCCCGGACGATGGCCGCATCCTTTGGCAGGAAAAATACATTTTCTCCCTTAAGATCAAATTCCGCCAGGGCCGCGTCCGACGGGATGTAGGCCAGCACCGGGATATCGCCCATATCCAGATACTGCTTCACATCCATAGAGGGCAGCCGGTTGGCGATGGCTCCCACCTGCTCGTACATGACCAGCTCGTCCGCCACTTTTTTAATGGTCCGGATGACCTGCGTGCCCTTGCGGCTGGAATCGGTGATGAGAAGAAGGTGCGTCACCTTCTCCATGACACGGCGGTTGATCTGCTCGACGCCCGCCTCTCCGTCGATGACCACATAGTCAAAATTGTCAGCCAGAATGCTGATAACCTCCTTCAGGTACAGGTTTACCTTACAGTAGCAGCCTGCCGCCTCGGGACGTCCCACGGCGATAAAGCTGAAGCCGTCGGCCTCCACCAATGCATCGAAGATCCGGTAACGGGCCTCGCCCAGCAGCTCCACCGCGTCCCGGGTGTCACCTTTTTCAGCTGCCGCTACCACGGCTTTCCGGATGTCGTCAATGGTGGTCCCAGAGCCGTGGACAGCCCCACCGCAGGATCCGCGTCGATGGCCAGGATGCGGCTGTCCGGGTGGTTTTCTGCCAGCAGGCGAACGATGCTGGCCGCAATGGAGGTCTTACCTACGCCGCCTTTTCCGGCAACGGCGAGGATTTTGGTATCATGCTTTTCTTTGTCTGATGGCATAAAATGTTCTCCCCTCTTCCTCTAGCTTCTCCAGCTTTTTGCCTCTCTCACAATCCAGTCAGCCAGCGCCTCTACGCCCTCGCCGGTCTTTGCGGAAATGTAGAGAATCGTGATATTCGGATTCCTGAGCTTCGCGTTCGCCTCTAATTTTTCTTTGCTGAAATCAAAATACGGCATCACATCCGTCTTATTCACCACCAGCAGATCGCATTTCTCATACATCAGCGGATACTTCAGCGGCTTATCGTCGCCCTCAGGTACGGACAGGATTGTCATATTTTTCACAGCTCCCGTGTCGAACTCCGCCGGGCACACCAGATTGCCCACATTTTCCAGAATCACCAGCTCCGCGTCGTCGAGGCCGAACTCGTAAAGCCCCTGTCTCGTCATATCCGCGTCCAGGTGGCACATGCCGCCGGTGTGGATCTGGATGGACTTTACTCCCGCTTTTGTCATGGTCTCCGCGTCCACCGCCGAGTCAATATCAGCCTCCATCACGCCCATTTTGATACGGCCTTCCAGGGCCTTCGCCAGCGCCAGCAGTGTGGTGGTCTTCCCTGATCCCGGTGAGGACATCAGATTCAGCAGGAATACCTTCTTCTCCTTCAGCTCCTGCCGGAGTCTCTCCGCGTCCGCGTCGTTGTCCGCGAAGATGCTGCGCTTCACTTCTATGATTCGAATTTTATCTTCCATTTCATAACGCTCCCATTCTTTTTGATCGTATATTATCATTTTCTGACATTATTACACACTTGTAAAGTGGCAAAGTTGCCAAAAAAATCACAATCTCTTTTATGGTCGTGGTCTGACCAGTTTTTATGCATCTTTACCAGGAAGCCTTCTGTTATTCTCTGGTTTTGGTCTGACCAATTTTCATTGACTTACCCAGGATTCCATGCTATATTGAAGCTGTTGAAGCCGCAGGGTTCCAAAACCATCTGCGGTTGTTTTCTGTCCTGCTTTACAGGAATTTTATAGGAAATGAGGTGCTTACTTGGCTTTTAGGAAAATTGACGCGCCTTCGATTAAGGAGTTGTTTCTGAGCCAGATGGAGGAAATGATTCTCTCCGGCGAGCTGAAGCCGGGAGACAAGCTGCCGCCGGAGCGGGAACTGGCAGATACCATGGGAATCAGCAAAACTGTAGTACACGAAGGTATCCGGGAGCTTTCAAGACGGGGCTTTCTCGACGTGCTGTCCCGGAAAGGCGTCCATGTGGCCGACTATACCCGTACCGGCAACCTGGATACGCTCTTTGCCATGATCCGTTACCGGGGCGGTATGCCGGATCGGAAAATTCTGATCAGCCTTCTGGACACCCGCCTTTACCTGGAATGCCCTGCCCTGCGAATTCTCTGTGAGCGGCAGGATCCGGCAGACCTTGCGAAGCTCTCCGAAATTCTGGATGCTGTCCGGAAAGCCTTAGACCTGGATATCACGGACTTCGCGTCAGCCCTGTTCCTATATCGCCGGACCATCGTAACGCTGACCGGCAACTGCATCTCGCCGCTGGTGATGAACGCGTTTTTCCAATCTTCCATTACGGCCTGGACCGATTGCTGCGAATACATCGGACGGGAACGGCTTCTGGAGATTTTGTCAGAAACCAGTGATTGCATCCGCCAGGGCAATGCAGATCGGGCTGTGGAGCTTTTCACCGGGTGCATTGAACAATTTAAAGCGCATCTGAACGATGCTTATTAACCATGTCATTTATGAAAAATAGAAACACCAAAGACATACGCAAAAAAGGAGATTTTTATGAAGCTGTTACATTGGATACAAAAGCAACGGAATCGAAAAGCTGGCTTTACACTGGTGGAGCTCATCGTAGTACTGGTCATTCTGGCTATCCTGGCTGCGCTGCTGGTACCGGCGCTGACCGGATATATGGATAAGGCGAAGGAAAAGCAGGTGATAGCGGAAACGCGGACATTGCTGACCGCAATTCAGACGGAAGTGTCGGAAATGTATGCAACGGATGATTTTCCAAAGAACTATTCTGGAACCGCAACTGTTTCAATCGCTGACAAAACCGGCAGTGGCGCCATCTCTGATAACTATACGAGCATTGTGTCTTTAGCTGAATTACCTTCCCTTAATAGCGATGGAAATGGCAGCTTTTGTTGCGCTGTAAATTCCGAAGGAAAAGTACGGACTCTGATTTATGAAGCCGGAAATGGATATCTTGGACTCTATTTTACCGAAACATCGGAATATATCGCATACAAACCAGTTACCGATACCTATCACCTTCATTACAGCACTTACGTCAACAAAGTTGTTGTGGTACGAACATATACCGATACTCAAGACGACCCTTGGGGACCTGGTTGGGTGCAATATAATTTAGGTATCACTAACAAGCCTTATTAACTTTCTAACTGAAAAATTTTATTGACAAGCCCCGCCCCGTCTGCTATCATAGACCCAGCATAAAAGAGTATTCCGTGAGGGAGTAGTTTGCACGCAAGTGTGGTTTGTCAACAACCTCGGTGCCTGTGGCACCTGGCAAATCTTAAAAAATGAGACTCATGTATACCGTTCTTTTCGGGAAAGGTATATAGGAGTCTTTTTTATGTGCCGGGGTTGTATCTGTGATACGGTTCCGATTCCATATCCAAGGAGGATTTTCTATGAACACATTTTTTCAGAGCGTACCCTTCGCTGTGGTACTGCTCATCATTGGTTTTGCGTTTCTGGTAAAAGGCGCCGACGCCTTTGTGGAGGGCAGCAGCAGTATTGCCAAGCATTTCCACGTACCGTCGCTTATCATCGGCATGACCATCGTAGCCATGGGAACCAGCCTGCCGGAGACGGCAGTCAGCGTCACCGCCTCCATCGCGGGCAGCAATGCCCTGGCCGTCAGCAACGCCGTAGGCTCTAACATCTTCAACCTGATGGTGGTCATCGGCGTCTGCGCGGTTCTGACTCCGGTAGCCGTTCAAAAAAGCTCTCTGAAAATCGATATTCCCTTTTCCATAGTCTGCGCCCTGCTGCTCCTGGTGCTGGGCCACGATCGCATGATGCTGACTCGGGTCAACGGCCTGATTCTCATCGTTCTGTTCGCCTTTTTTATTCTGTATATGATCCGGTCAGCCCAGCACTCCATGAACACTGAGGACTCGGAATTTGCCGCAGAGGCTGCAGACATGAAGGTCATGTCCGTGCCTAAGAGCCTGATTTTCATCGTCATCGGTATCGCGGGTATCACGCTTGGCAGCGACTGGGTCGTGGATGGCGCCAAAACCATCGCTTCCGCTTTCGGCATCAGCGAGAATCTCATCGGCCTGACCATCGTGGCCTTCGGTACCAGCCTGCCGGAGCTGATGACCTCCATCGTGGCGGCACGCAAGAATGAGGTGGACATGGCGCTGGGCAACGCCGTAGGCTCTAATATCTTCAACATCCTGATGGTCCTCGGTATCGCCTCCGCCTTAAGCCCCATCGCCTTTATCCAGGAAAATATCATCGATATCATCATCCTGGTAGGCTTCAGCTTCATCGTGTGGCTCATGGCCTGGACGAAGCACAGGCTCGACAAAATCGAAGGTCTGGCTATGATTCTGCTGTATGCGGGATACGTGGTTTATATTTGTATAAGATAAAGAAGGGCCGGAGATCCATTTTAACCAATGGTCTCCGGCCTTTCTTTTATCCTGCTATGTAACTATAATTTCATCTGTTTCCGTAATTTTAATATAGGTAGTTATGTCAATCCTCTTTTACTGTCTTTTCTTTCTCCGGATCGCCGCTGCGATGATACCTGTCGCTGCCACGGCTAGGATCATCCAGGCCAGCGGCTGGTTCCGGTCGCCGGTGTTGGCGGAGGTTACCGGGGCTTTGGATGATCCGCCGGAGCTGCCCTTGCTGTCATTTTTCCTGTCATCCGGTTTCGTCTCAATCCTGGTGTCCTTGCAGACAATCGCGTAATCGGAGAACTTGTCAGTCTCGAAGGTGTATTCCCTCGTATCCTTGTCGAAGCTTCCGTTCAGGACGGTCAGCTCCCCATCATGCATCCGAAGAATAAGGTATTCACGGGAAATGGTGCTGTCCGTGTTCACAAGTTCGTCCGGAATACGGATAGTCAGGTGAATCTTCGCGCCCGGCTCTGAAATACGTTCCACGCTCTCGCCTATCTGACGAAACAGCTCCGCACTGAAGTATACAAGCCTTGCGTTTTCTCCGGCCGTCTTCTTCGCTTCCTGTTCAAAGGCAGCCTTCTCTTCCTCTGCCAGATCGGTCTTCGTGATTTCCACCCAGACCTTCGCCTCTTTTCCTTCCGCTATGGCTGCCTTCTCTGCCTCGCTAAAGATTCCCGGCGCATCCAGCAGCTCCTTCTTTGTATTATAGATACCACCGGAAGCAATCGGCGCGTCCTGTGTAATCTCCAGATCCACGCGCAGATCGCCCTGACCGGTTCCATCCTCATCCGGAGACTGTCCCGTCGCCGGAATCACCTCGTACATCTTCTGACCGCAGCCTTCCCGTCCGCAGGTCTTCTCCTGCCGTCCGTTTTCTGTAGCCGTGGCTTCCTTTACCACCTTCCATTCTCCGGTCCAGTCATGTCCCAGCGCCGGGATTTCCACGGACGCTATCATCACCTTTTCGCACACGGAGCAGCTTCGCTCCTCTGTGGAACCGTTCTTTGTACAGGTGGGCGCTGCCGCAGCTGCGGATACCTTCGCCTGATCGTGATCCCCGATGGTAAAGGCTCCTGCTTTGTCAGAAACTGTAATCTCATAATTGGGATTCTCACTCTCTGCGCCTGCTGCCAGACCTGCCATAATTTTGTAGGCTCCGGCCGTCTCGCCTTTCTCACGGCTCACGGTAATTCCCTTCAGGCTGTCGCCCTCTGCCAGAGTTCCTTCTGCAATGCGGTAAGTCAGCTTCGGATCTGCCTTCTCTATATGCTTCCCTGCGTCATCTGCCTGAATGGTAACCGCCGCTTTTTGAATGGTAAATGCAGCGGTCTTCCCGTCCGGAAGCTGATAATTCGCGTTGTCCAGGGCTGCCGCTTCCGCCCTATAGATTCCGGCTGCCTTCTGCGCGCCCTTCATGCCTGTTACCTGACAGCTATCTCCATCGCAAAGGGAACTGCTGTCCACAGTCACGGTGGGGATTTTTTCGATTCCGTCATAAGTAAACATCGTGGTTCCCCATGTAAGCGCCACCGTTTTCGGCGTAATCGTAATGGTCCGGGAACCGGTCTCTGTCTCATAATTTTCACTTGTTACCTGATAATATACGGTGTAGGTTCCCGCGTCGCGATACGTAACCGGAGCGCTCTGCCAGGACGCGTCCTCAGAAGCCCGATAGGAAATCTCCACATCTGCAGGATCAGTCACCGTCACGGTAATAGCATGCTTCTGTCCATCATAGGTTCCGCTGCAATCCTCAGCCGTCAACGTCATCCGCTTTTTCGTGATGGAAAATTCCTTTGTAACCACCGCCTCTGTATGGCTGTCATCCTGCGCCACCGTAACACGTACCACGTAGGTTCCATAATCCTTCGGAGCCTCTTTTGTGTAGGTGCTGTCATCCGCGCCCTTCACCTTGTATACAATCGTTACGTTGGCGTCATTTGTACCCCGCTCGTTGTCGGTGGTAATACTCGGCTTGCTGACCGGTCTGCCATCGTATACCTTCGACTGTTCGCCAAGAATGGTTACAACGCCCTGCGCTCTGCTGACCACAACCGTAATCGTAGAATCCGCAGGCTTCTCACCCTCGGCTCCATCCTCCCAGGCATGGCCGTTGGCGTCGTACGCTGCGGTCAGGGTATGGGCTCCGTCTGTCAGGGACTTCAGGTAAGCTGCTGTCAGAATCAGGTGTTTCTCTCCGTTTACCTCTTTTATCTGATAAGCTCCCGCTGCTACCTCCTCTGTTCCTTCTTTTATAGAAGCAACCGTATTCTCCGCCACCCGGATTCCGGTATCCTGATCCGCTGTGGTCGTCTTTACGAAGTTCACTTCTCCGGTGGCTGTGGCGTCTGTGTAAACTACTACGCCGTTGGAATTTAGAATGGTAACGTTCCCGGCGTTATCGGTGATTTTGAAATAAAGAATCTGGCTGGCATTGGCCGGTATGGCAAGGCTGTTTGTATCCAGTTTTTTCCAGTATCCATTTTCCTGGTATCCACCGGGCGCATTCACGCTCTGGTACTCAATCTTCGCCACACCGCTTACTTCGTCCGCCGCCGTTACCGTAATTTCTGCTTTCTCCCTGAAAAACCATTTCCACAGAACACTGTCTGTCTGCTCAATCTCTCTTGTGTTAATCTGAAGCTTACCGGTGGGCGCTGTCAAATCCACTTTGATAATCGGCAATGCTGTCGGAGCTGTAATATATCCGGTAGCTGTCTGTCTCAGGCGATAGGTCTGCCCCTCATGATAGGTCCCGGAAGTCGTATAGCCAAAGCCGCCCTGCCAGGTTGCTCCGCCATCGGCAGAAATCTGGTAACCGTCAGCCGCTTTCAGTGTTACCTCTGACACGTACCAGTCGTTCTGTCCCTCTGTACCGGTCACGCTGAGCGGGCTTGCCGGGGCTGTGAGATAGGCGATACTCCAGCTCTGGGATGTATTTGCGGCGCCATCCAGGGTGTAGTTGGGATTGCCAAGCGCTGTCACCCCTGCTGTATAATTTCCTGCCTCTTTCTCTGTGTTTCCGGTATATTCCAGTTTGAAGCTATCATCTGTATCCGGAGAAACCTTGTTCGTCACAGTGGCCGTGACAGACTGGGCGTCGCCCTTATAGGTTAGCTTTGTCTCACTCCACTGAAGCGCTGCAGGTCTCGGAAGAATCGTAAACTCTGCCGTTTTACTGCAGACTTCATACAGATCCGTAGCCGCGTAGGTGGCCCTTACTGTGTAGGTTCCTGCGGCGGTCGGCAGGGTCGCGGTTGCCTGTTCCTCGGACTGGCTGCTCAACCAATAGGTGTAAGACACATCCTGATTTGTCGTGCTGCTTGTGGACGCTGTCCAGGTGTCGCCATAAATAATATCGGTTTTCGCCGAATCGGTATTGGCTACCGTTACATCCCCCATGGAACCGGCTGCCTTCTTCACGGTCAGGGTGGCGACGGCTTCTCCTTCACTGTAAAGCGGATCTCCCGCAGTATCGTTGACTGCCGATGTGGTCACCTTAATTTTGAAGGTACCGCATTTCGTTACTGTCAGCTTCTGATTTTCATCCAGCGTTCCGACACCGGTCACGCTCTCTCCTGTCAGAAGCTCATATGTCACGGTAACCTGGTCCTTATAGGGTGCCAGGCGGGAATCCAGGGTAAAGAATCCGGTTACATCGATCGGATTTTTCGCGTCATAAGTGACTTCGTCGCCCTGCGGCTTCACTACCGTATGCACGATTCGGTAAGAGCCCTTCGGAATCGTAATCTCCACCGGCGCGCTGGCGAAATTGGATTCGTGTTCGCCGTTTACCTGCTCCGCGATCAGGTAGGCATGATAGTCCTTTCCACACTGTTTGTTTTCCAGGCCTTCCGGAACTGTGAATTTCTTCGTGCAGCTGCCGTTTAGCCCTTTATCGTAAGAAGTATTCCATTTATTATCCTTAAATTCTTTTTGTTCATCTACTTTTACACATCCAAGCAGTTTTGCGCCATTTGTGTTTCCCTCTGTATATTCCTTATCCAGAAACAGTACAGATACCTGATTGATCCGATAGTACGTCGTTGATGCGGGATATCCTTCCTTTGCATAATGACTCAGGTCATAGGTAAGGGTCACTTCATCTTCCGTTCTTTGAACGTCCGTAGAATCAATCCTCATATTTTCTGTGCCATTGTCCTGCTTACCGGCCAGCAGCGTCAGCTTGTATGCTGTTCCAAGCTTGCCTGCAGCACCGGTCGCAGCGTCATCCGCATTGGATGTAACCTCAGAAAGCAGGATCTTCGACAAATCCACATTGGTTGTCATACCGCCGCCGGCAGTCGTATCTTTCCCCTGTACGATGGTTCCGTCCGTCGTCACATAAGACTCCCCGCCGTGCAGCCACCATTTAATTTTTTCGCCAGAACCCATAAGACTCTTTCCTCTTCCCGCACCGGTACCTGAATTGCTATAGCCATACCGTCCGGATTTGGCCTGCTCCGGCGTTAAAATAAAGAACGGGCAATTCTCTCCTCCGGTTTCTGTGATCGTACTGACCACAAGTGCGTTCTTTTCTGCAGTCTTTGAGTACCTGTAAAAGTCAGACATATAAGAAATAACCGGGGAACCTGACGATTTATCGCTGCTATATTTTCTTTCGTCTACCTTCAGGCCTTCACTATCCAAAAACAGGGTATGTTCTCCGTTTTTGCCCAGCTCCGTGGTATCCTTGGACAGCACGCGGTACTTTACCGGTTTTCCCGGATTATTCGAAGCATTATAGTCAAAGCTATACCCAAACCACACATAGCTTCCGCTCCAGGCGTCTGTTTCCGTCGGAATCGCCGGATTGCGCATAATGGAAGTACCAAGCCCCAGGCTGCGGCTGGTTACCGTACCGTCTGCGTCTGTGGCTGTGATGGCAGCGGTGCGGGGAATGAGGGTCAGATTATACCGATCCGAATATTGTGTATCCTGCACCGTCCCCATATCGTATTCCTGATCGCTGAATACATAGTTCGCGTTCGTCACATTTCCAAATTTGGTAATCGTAACCGGCTTTTCTTCTGTCGGCGTCACATCTGTGGTAACACCAATCCGCATCTTCTCACCGGGATCCTGCACATAAATCCTTTGATTCTTACACAGATATACATTATCTGGCGTCGTTCCGTCTAATGCGGTATTTCCGTCGATGACGGTATCACGGGATACCTGAAAGGAACCTTCATCCGCGTTCTCGCAGTAAATACCGCCGCCTTTTTCCGCCTTATTTCCTGTGATTTTTATATTGTATAAATAAACCTTTCCCTCATCGTCGCCCTTACTTCCACTGCCACTGAGCGCAATACCACTTCCCTCATATCCTTCTGCATGGGTAATCCGATTGTCCGCTTCCTCGCAGTCTGTCAGGAGGAGCTTTCCATTCGTTGACACGGAAATCGCAGCGCCATTCCCCTTCATCGTGATACTCTTTCCGCTCAGGCACAGATAGGTCCATCCTGTCGGCACATTCCAGGTTTCGGTTAATTCCACATCATTTACCAGATAATAAGATCCTGCTTCTGTGGGCAGGGAATCTGTCCGATTCCAGGGGGTAAACGTATAGATATTGTATCTCCACCCACATGCCGGATGCAGCTTTATATGCTCATCCCAGTTTGTACCTGTGTACCCGCACATATAATGCGTCTCCGACTCCCCCACCTGCACCTCATAGGGTTCGCTGGCGTAATCGGTTCCATATAAATCATTGTTATACTGTCCGGAGGTCTCGTCCGTTCCTTCCGGGTCTGCCGATGTCTCGCCCGTTCCTTCCGGATCTGCCGGTGTCTCGTTATCCTCCGGAGCGTCCGTATTCTGCTTCGGAGCAGAGCCTGGCTTTGTATTTTCATTCACGCCCGGCTGATCTCCATCGTTCTCCGGTTCGTCCTGTCCTTCGGTCTCTCCGGACACAGCCGCCCGGCCTTCTGTATTCTTCGGCTCCACGGCTGTCTGCTCCGCCGCGTTCTGTCCCGCCGCCGACGCCAGCGCTGTCACATCTACGCTTCCAAGCGTCAGTGCCACCGCCGTCAGAATCGCCAGAAAGCGCATTCCGCTGTTTCCTCGTAAGTATTTTCTCATGTCCCCGCTCCTTTGTGTGATTTTAGAATTGCATTACCCATATTTTAACATAAAATAATTTTTTATATTACTTTTTGGCGCGAATTGCACATATACGGCGCGAACAGTAATTTCTGCATTTGCTTTACTTCCGAAAATCCCATATAATAGAAATAATATGATTTTTATCCATACACAGGAGGATTTCCATCATGCTGCTTCAGGCTCTGACACTTACGCATCACATTACCACCATGCTGTTCGGCATCTTTTTGTCGGCCTTTTTCCTGGGCGTAAAACAGGAGCGGAAAAATGTCCTGCTGCTCCTGTCGGTAGGACTGATTTGCCTGCTGCTCTATATCCCCTGCATTCTTCTGCTGGGTGAGACTTACACAGATCCCATTTACCCGCTGCTGGTACATCTCCCTCTGCTACTGGTGCTGGTTTTCCACTATAAGTTCCGCTGGCTGCCTGCGCTCATATCTATTCTGACTGCCTATCTGTGCTGTCAGTTCAGCAACTGGAGCGGTATCCTGTTTCTGTCCCTGTCCGGTTCGGAAGTGCTCTACTACCTGATCCGGATTCTGGTGACGCTGAGCGTATTCTTCTTCCTGAGCCGGAACCTCTGTCAGACCACGGCGCTTCTTTTTTCCAAGTCCAACCGGGAGTTGTGTATTCTGGGCGCTATGCCGCTGGTCTACTACCTTTTCGATTACGCCACAACGAAATTTTCCACACTGCTGTATTCCGGCAGTAAGGTAATCGTGGAATTTCTGGCATTTTCCATGTGCCTCTCCTATGTGGTATTTCTTCTGGTGTACTTCCGGGAATATGAAATGAAACACCGCGCGGAACAATACGGAGAACTAATGGATATGCAGCTTGACAGCCTGCGTACCGAGATTGACCAGACACGCGTCAGCGAACACCGCCTGGCGATTCTCCGGCACGATATGCGCCATCATCTGGCAGCGATTGAGACCTTCATCCGGCAGCAGAAGACAGATCGTGCCCTGGAATATATCCAGGAAATCAACCGTCACTATGACGATACGGTCATCCGCTCCTTTTGCAAAAATGAGTTGCTGAACTCGGTGCTCTCTATCTACAGCACCCGATTTTCGGAAAAGGGCATTTCCTTCGACTCACAGATTCAGGTGTCGGAAAGCCTGCCCTGCCCGGAACTGACCTGCTGCGCCATTCTCTCAAATATCCTGGAAAATGCCATGCACGCGGTCGAAAAGCTGCCGGAGGAAAGACGTCAGATCAGTCTGAATATTTTCGAAAAATCCGGTCATCTGCTGATGCTGGGAAAAAATCCCACCGATGTACCGCCGGTTTTCTCCGATGATGTTCCGGTTACGAAAAAAAGCGACCACGGTATCGGCGTGCAGAGTATCATTTACTATGTAGAAAAAGAACAGGGTCAGTACCAGTTTTATATGGAAGGCCGGGACTTTGTCGTCCGTATCATTCTGTAAGGGGAGTTTTATATGATTAAGATTGCCATCTGCGATGATGAAACTGCATTTCTCACGGAACTATGTGCGATGCTTCGCTCCTGGGCCGCGTCCCGGGAGCTTGTGCTGCAGCTTTTTCCCTTTACCAATGGAGATAAGCTGATTGCCGCCTGCGAAGAAAGCCCGGCGGATCTGGTGATTCTCGATATTATGATGCCGTTTCCCGGCGGAATGGATACGGCAAAGGCGCTGCGGCAGAAGGAATCTCATGTGCCGCTCATCTTTCTGACATCCTCCCCGGAATTTGCCCTGGAATCCTACGAGGTCCGGGCTTTCTGGTATCTTCTGAAACCTGTTTCGGAAGAACGGCTTTTCTCTGTGCTGGATCAATGGCTCACCTCCATGCAGGCGTCTCTTCGCCATTTCGCAGCCCGGACAATCTCAGGCTATCAGAATATCTACCTCCGAGATGTGGAATATCTGGAGGCCCGCAATAAACTGGTTGCCGTCGTGTTCCGAGACGGCTCTGTCCTGGAAATCAAAGAGCCCTTCCACCGGTGCGAAGAATTTTTCACACCGGAAAAGGGCTTCTACAAATGCCACCGCAGCTATCTGGTGGCTTTAAACTGCGTCGAGACCTTCTCCAAGGCCGAGCTGCGCACCAAATCCGGCGCACGGATTCCCATTTCCCGGGATAATGGAGTGGCCTTTAAGGACGCTTACTTTGCTTATATGTTTCCGGAGCGTTAGTCGGTTAAATCTTCTCCGTTGGTACGGATTACTTTCTGATACCAGTCAAAGGAATCCTTCTTTTCTCTGGACAAGTCGCCGGTTCCGTCGTCGAATTTATTTACATAGATGAAGCCGTAGCGCTTGGCCATCTCGCCGGTGGATGCGGACACCAGATCGATGCAGCCCCAGGGAGTATAGCCCATCAGGTCTACGCCGTCCTCTGCGGCCTCCCGCATGGCTTCGATGTGCTTACGCAGGTAATCGATCCGGTAGCTGTCATGGACACGTCCGTCCGCGCCCTTCTCGTCTCTGGCTCCCAGACCATTTTCCACCACCATAATCGGCAGCTGATAGCGCTCATAGATCTCATTCAGCGTATAACGCAGGCCATCCGGGTCTATCTGCCAGCCCCACTCCGAAGCGGTCAGATACGGATTTTTCGCGCCGCCCGCCAGGTTGCCTGCCACCTCTTCCGAATTCTCGTGGGTCGTGATACAGGTGGACATGTAGTAGGAACAAGTGTAGAAGTCTACGGTTCCCTTTTTCAGAATCTCTTTTTCTTCCTCTGTGATCTGCAGATCGATCCCATTTTCCCAGAAATATCGATCCATATAGGACGGATACGCGCCGCGGATCTGCACGTCGGAACAGAACCAGTTCAGCACATTGTTATGCTGCTGGGTCGCCAGGATATCCTTCGGATCACAGGTCAGCGGGTAGGCGGTCAGGAACACATTCATATCGCCTAACTGAAACTGGGGATAATGCGCATGGGCGTAAGCCACCACCTTCGCGGAAGCCACCAGCTGATGATGCAGGGCGGTATAGCGAAGCTGCGGCGTGATCTGGATGCCGTTTACCGGGCCGCTATAGCCTTTCACAGTTCCCAGTGACAGGGTCGTGCCAAGCTGGGTGGTGCCGCCGTTGATCTCATTGAAGGTCAGCCAGTACTTCACCAGATGCTGATACCGCTCAAAGACTACGTGGCAGTAGCGCTCGAAATGGCCGATAACCTCTTCCCCCGCCCAGCCGTTGTAAGCCTCCACGAGACCGTAGGGCAGCTCGTAATGGCTTAAGGTCACCAGAGGCTCGATGCCGTATTTCTGACACTCTTTGAATACATTTTCATAGAACTGAAGACCCGCCTCGTTGGGCTTCTCCTCCATGCCGGTGGGGTAGATTCGGGTCCAGTTGATAGACGTACGGAAGACCTTGAAACCCATTTCCGCAAATAAGGCGATATCCTCTTTGTAATGATGATAGAAATCAATGGCCTCGTGGCTGGGATACAGCCGTCCCGGCTCTACCTTTGTGGTAATGCTTTTCGGACAGTCTTTGGTGCCGTTGGTACAGAGATCCGGCACGGACACGCCCTTGCCGTCCACATCCCAGGCTCCCTCAAACTGATTGGCGGCGCAGGCGCCTCCCCATAAAAAGTCTTTTCTAAATGACATAATTCTGCTCCTTTATCGCTTTTCACTGCTTATGAAATCGGGATTTTTCTTGATCAGTTTTTCGTTCTCTTCATAGATAATCGACGCCTTTTCCCGGGTCAGCTTCTCATTTTCCTCGTAATCCATCTTGTACAGGAAGGAAAACAGGCAGTCCAATACGAAATGAAAGGCGCTGTACACCGCGAAGGTATCGATCTTGGCCGTGTAAGAGCGGTCTTCCTCCAGTTCCACCAGGATTACCTCCTGGCACATCCGGGCCACCGTGCTGTCCGGTGTGGCTGTGATACCCACGCAGTAGGCCTTCCTCTTCTTCAGAAGCCGGAGACTTTCCACCACGTCCCGATTCTCCCCGGACTGGGAAATCACCAGATTGACCGTGCGTTCCGTTCCGGCCAAAGCGTAGCCCGGCAGAAAGCAGGAGCTCAGGTTCAGATTTACGATATGGCCGAACCGCAACATTTTTTGCTGGAAATCCATGGCCACCGTGGCGGAAGTTCCCACACTGAAGATATTGACCATATCGGACTGGCTGATGCGCCGTACAATCCGGCGGAACTGATTGTAATCGAAGCCGGAAATGGTTTTACTGATGGTATCCGAGTTAAGTTTCGCTAACTTTCTGGCTATCTGCTCAAAGGAATCATTTCCGGAAAACGGATAATTGGCGTCCACAGCGCTTTCCGTGGCGAACGCGTCGTACTCGGAATTGAACAAAATCTGGAACTTTTTATAGCCGTCCAGATCCAGTTTTCTGCAAAATCGGGTAATGGTGGCCGGTGAAGAATAGGTCCTCTTCGCCAGATCTGAAATAGACATATTTTTTACTTCATAACCGTTCTGCAGCAGATAATCCGCGATACTCTTCTCCACATCGGTGAAATCCGCCTGTCTCATAAGTTTTTCTATGATCATAAGTTCTCCCCCATCCTTTTGATCTATTTTAGCAAAAATCATTTTCCATGGAAAGGGGAGAATCTTATCTTATGGGTTTCTATATTTAGTTATACTCGTTTACCTTACCGCTCTTCAGCAGTACCGCAGTCAGAATGAAACCAAGGGCGATGGCTGCCACGATGCCTACGCAGTACATGGGGAAGTTTACGCATCCAAACCAGCCGCTGAAGGCCAGAAGTCCGGAGAAGGAGAAGTTGGTCGCCGCCACGCCGCCGATTCCGAGAATCAGGCCTGCTGCCGCGCCGGATACAATCATGGTGCCCAGGAGCCATTTACTTCTCAGGATGATACCGTAGAGACCCGGCTCTGTGATACCGCAGAGGGCGTTGGTGAAGGCTGCGGATCCTGCTGTAGCCTTATCGCCTGCATTTTTCGCGAAGACTGCCACGGCCAGGCAGATACCCAGAGCCGCGTAGTTGCCCATACCGCCGGCTGCCAGCGCCGGCTCAAAGCCCTGCTCTGCCATGATACCAAGCAGAATCGGGGTAACTGCCCAGTGCATACCAAGCAGGATAACCAGGGAGAAGAAGCCGCCGAATACGATGCCTACCAGAATCTTGCTTGCTCCTACCAGGCCGTATACCGCGTTGATGGCGTTTGCAACCAGGCCGCCAATGGGTCCGAATACCAGGATAGTCAGCGGTACAAACACGATCAGGCACAGAAACGGAACCAGAATAAACTGGGTCATCTGGGGAAGAACCTTCTTCAGCCATTTTTCGAAATAGCTCATACAGAATACTGCCAGCAGAATCGGAATAAAGGAACCGCTGAAATTGTACGCTGTGAAGTTGATACCGACAAGGGACGCCTTTTCACCGGTTACCAGGAGATCTGCCACGCCCGGATACATGATGGCCGCGCCCAGTGTCACTGCTACGTACGGGTTACATTTGAAATGCTTTCCTGCTGTAAACGCCAGCAGAATCGGGAAGAAGTAAATCAGCGCATAGAAAATCGCGTAAAAGGTCTGGTAGGTCAGGCTCGCGCTGTCTACTACGCCCATATTAGACAGAAGTCCGATAACGCCGGACGCGATACCGCCGGTAGCCAGAATCGGGATGTACGGCGCGTACACGTCGGACATCATCTTGGTGAAGCGGTCCAGAAGGCCGGTCTTCTTATCCCCTGCTGTAGCCGGATCGTCGATGGCGTCGCTGGCCTTCAGACCCTTTGCCTTCATCTCCGGCGCGTTCATCAGCTCCGCGTAAACGTCGCCTACGTGGGTTCCGATGAGTACCTGGCAGTAGCCGGAGCTTACCAGGGTTCCCAGTACGCCGTCTACCGCTTTCAGGGCTGTCTGGTCGAACTTGGACTCGTCCTTCAGGGAGAAACGAAGTCTCGTTGCGCAGTGGATACAGTCGTTGATGTTGTCAGCCCCGCCGACTCCGGCGATAACGGACTGAACTAATGCTTTGTAGTCTTTCATTTGTCTATCTCCTTTTTATTTTTATCACATTCAGATATTCAAGGCGTTTACGAAACCTTCAAAGTTCGCGTTCATGATGCTGGACGGGCGGATGCAGTCGCCGATGGCTATGGTGTCCCGGCAGATGCCGTAGAAGCTCTCAGTCAGGGCTATCTGGGGAACCAGGCCGGTGGAAAGAATCAGATTGTCATAGGCAATGACTTTTTCCTGGCCGTCCGCGTCTTTATAATGAATCTCCTCATCGTCAATGCGGGTGCAGCCGCATCTGGTAAGGCTGTGAATGTTGTCGTGAAGCAGGAATTTCTGCCGCAGCGCCTCCCGATACAGGGAATTAGCGTTGGCTGCCAGTGTGTCTGTAACCTCGATAACCGTAGCCTCTTTTCCCTGCTTGGCCAGTCCCAGGGCAATCTCACAGCCGATGCTGCCGCCGCCCAGGATAGCTACCTTTTCGCCCAGCTTCTCCGGATGGGTGATGGCGTCCGTGGCCAGAAGCACCTTCGGATTGTCGATGCCCGGAATCGGAAGCACGCGCTCCACTGCGCCCAGGGCAATGAGGATGCTGTCCGGCTTCATTTCCCGTACCATGTCCGGGGTGGCCTCGGTGTTCAGAAGCACCTTTATCTCACGCTTCGCGATCTGGGTTTTGTACCAGGTCAGCAGGCGTTGTACTTCTTCTTTGTGCTCTTCTCTGACAATGACCTTCAGCATACCGCCCAGTTCTGCGCTCTTTTCAATTAGCGTAACCTTGTGGCCTCTGTCGCTGGCGGTGATGGCCGCCTTCATGCCTGCGGGACCGCCGCCGAGGATGACTACCTGTTTGCTTTTTTCTGCTTTTTCAAGCTCTCGCTCAGATGGAACGAAGGCTTCGTTATGATAACGGGGATTTACGGAGCAGCCCACGTTCCAGTGATCGGTGGAAATGTGATAACAGTTGGAGCAGCGCAGGCAGGGTACGATATCCTCGGGACATCCCTCCTGGGCTTTTTTCGGCCAGTAGGGATCCGCCAGCAGGCTGCGGCCAAAGGCTACCAGATCCACATATCCCTTCGCCAGAATCTCTTCCGCCATCTGCGGCGTAGTGATGGCGCTGACCAGGGAAATCGGTACGTGAAGCTGTTTTCTGGCTTCCTTTGCCCATTTCAGGTTCGGCATGGTTTCTTCCATGTTCGTGGTGATGCAGTGGATGTTGGCCTCGAAAATCTTATCGATACCGGATGAAATCTGTATGGTGTCCACATAGGGCTCCGCCGCTTTCAGGAAGTACATAACGTCCTCAAAGCTGATGGAATCCTCGATCCACTCATAGGCGCTGACACGAATATCGATGGGATAATTTTTTCCCACTGCCTTTCTGACGGTCTCCAGGATTCGAAGCGGGAACCGACAGCGGTTCTCGATGCTTCCGCCGTATTCGTCCGTCCGGTGATTATAATGCGGAGACAGGAACTGGGCCGGAAGCCAGCCGTGTCCGAAATGCAGGAAGATGGAATCAAAACCGATTTTCCGACAGCCTGCGGCTGTCTCGGCGTACCAGTGCAGGGTCTCCTGCATCATGGCCTCGTCCATTTCTTTTACCTCGACGCCGTCCGGGCGGATGAAGCCTGACGGGCCTTTGGCATAGTCTACAGTTCTGGCGTCCTGGCCTGCGTGGAATACCTCGATGGATGCTTTCGCGCCGCCCCGATGAATCTTCAGAACTTTTTCCCGCGTCTTTTCTCTCTCATATTTCGCAAAGGGCCAGGGTTCTGCACCGCTTGCGAAGCTGGAACGTCCGGGCTCCACGATGCAGTGTCCCGCCACGACCAGACCCGCGCCGCCCATGGCTTTTTCCTCGAAGTCGTCTCCGGTTGGCGTGGCGACGATTCGGTTTTTCAGAATCATACCATTGATGGTAATCGGCTGAAATAAATGCTCAAACACGTTTCTTCCTCTCTTTCTTTCGTAAACTCGGTTTGCTTTATGGCTATCTTACCCTGCCCCGCGCTCACGCACAAGCCCGCCCGGCGAAGCTGAAAATTATTTTCAGGATTCGTCCGGGCGGGCCTTTGTTTCGTGAAATTTATTAAATTTTCCCCACATAAATTCCCACATGACTGGCTCCCGGTGTATCATAGGTGCCCTGAAAAAAGATCAGGTCTCCCGGCTGGGCAGCGTCTGCCGGAATGATAGCGCACATATTCTTCAACCCATCTTTCCGTATTATCACATATTTTCTGAAATACCCGCTTACACAGGGCTATTTCTTCTTTCGTAAGTCCCCGGAGCATATCATCCGCTTTATGTCAACCGCAAAATAAATTTTTCACCTGAAATGAAACTTTTTAACGGTATAGAGCGTCCAATAAATTGGAAACATAAATAACGAACAGGAGGTTTTCTTATGAAAAAGAAATTAACTATGATGATACTTCTCACTGCCATTACCGCATCCCTGATCGCAGGCTGCGGAACCAAGGGATCCGGCAACGGTAATTCCGCTTCCCAGACCAGCGGAAAGGAAGACGCGGAGGACGCTTCTGAATTTACCGGAACCCTGGATGAGGTAAAGGATTTCATGTTTGTCGTAACCGACGCTTCCGGCAGCTCCTACGCGTTTACCTTCGAAAACGAAAAGCCGGAGGGCTTAGACGAGGTAAAGGTGGGGGATAAGGTCACTGTAACCTATACCGGAACCATCTCCGAGGTAGATCCTTTTATGGGCGAGGTGCTTTCCGTTACTGCAGCGGAATAAACGAAGAACATGGAAAAAGACCGTTTTAAGGCCTGTTTGGTTCTTAAAACGGTCTTTTACATTTCTATGTGTCTTCTCTTGTAAAACTTAAAAAGAAGGTATAAAATTCTGCGGAAATATGTTATGCTGAACATGGATGAAAAAGGGATTTATGTAAAGGAAGGGATTTATGTTAGAACAGCTTCGCAGGAAATATATCGGAGACAGAAATTTTTATAAAAGCTACATCGCACTGGCGTTGCCGATGATCCTACAAAACGCAGTTACAAACCTGGTTAGTTTTCTTGACAATATTATGGTTGGGCAGCTTGGTACAGAGCAGATGTCCTGAGTAGCTATTGTCAATCAGCTGATCTTTGTATATAATCTGGCCATATTCGGGGCTGTATCGGCAGCCAGCATTTTCGGCGCCCAATATTTCGGAAAAGGAAATCACAAAGGGCATATGTATTCGTTCCGTTTTAAGCTGTATGCGGCTTTAACGGTTACAGCACTTACCATTTTATTATTTGTAACGAAAGGAGAAAACCTGATTTCTCTTTATCTCACAGATACTTCCGGAAGCGGTGCGACAGGTGCTGCATTACAGTATGGATTAGAGTATCTGATCATTATGATGGCAGGACTGATTCCCTTTGCTGTAAATCAGGCTTACGCGACCAATATCAAGGAGACCGGTCAGACCCTGATTCCTATGATCGCAAGCTTTGTAGCTGTCGGAAGTAATGCCATTTTGGACTATCTTCTGATTTTCGGTATCGGACCATTCCCGGAGCTTGGCGTACAGGGTGCAGCTCTGGCAACGGTTATCGCCCGTTACATAGAAGCCCTTATGATTATCATCTGGGCGCACAGACACAGAGAGAAAAACCGGTATCTCAAAGGAGCGTATACCGGCTTTGGTATTCCCGCAGACGAATTAAAGGCTATCATCATCAAAGGATTACCGCTTATGATGAATGAAGTTCTGTGGGCTGCAGGAATGACAGCCGTAATACAGTGCTACTCGATCCGCGGCCTGGAAGTAGTTGCCGGACTTAACATTGCTACAACCATCACCAATCTGTTTAACATCATTTATCTCCAGCTTGGCGCCTGCATCAGCATTGTGGTTGGACAGTATCTGGGTGCCGGTAAACTGGAAAAAGCAAAGGATGCGGATAATAAAATGATTGTATTCAGTGTTTTTTGCTGTGTTATTGTAGCTGTATGTATGCTTTTTATCGGCAGATTTTTCCCACAAATCTACAATACCTCTGAGCAAATCCGCGCACTGGCAACCAAATTTATCGCAGTATCCGCAATCATCATGCCTTTCTGCTCCTTTAGCCATGCATCCTATTTTACACTGCGCTCCGGTGGAAAAACAATGATTACCTTCCTGTTTGATTCTGTTTTCACCTGGATTATCATTGTTCCAATTGCCTTTTTACTGGCGCACTTTACAGGACTTGGTATCGTAAGTGTGTACTTCCTTGTTCAGGCAACCGAATTGATCAAGGTTGTAATCGGTTATTTTATGGTACGCAGTAATGTATGGCTGGTTCAGATGGTATAAAAAGTTAAAAAGACCGTTTTAAGAACCAAACAGTCCTTAAAACGGTCTTTTTACATTTCAATCTTTGATTCCTTATTATTTATCCGCAATTGCTGCCTGTGCTGCCGCCAGTCTTGCAATCGGTACACGGAACGGTGAGCAGGATACATAGTCCAGGCCAATCTTATGGCAGAACTCTACGGAAGACGGGTCTCCGCCGTGCTCGCCGCAGATACCTACATGCAGGTTCGGATTTACCGGCTTGCCAAGCTTGATAGCCAGCTCCATGAGCTTGCCTACGCCTGTCTGATCCAGCTTCGCGAACGGGTCGTTCTCCAGGATCTTCTTGTCGTAGTACGCGTTCAGGAACTTGCCTGCGTCGTCACGGGAGAAGCCGTAGGTCATCTGGGTCAGGTCATTGGTACCGAAGCAGAAGAAGTCCGCATCCTTCGCGATAGCGTCTGCAGTCAGGGCTGCTCTCGGGATCTCGATCATGGTACCTACCTCATACTTCAGGTCGATGCCTGCTGCCGCGATCTCAGCGTCTGCAGTCTCTACTACTACCTTCTTTACAAACCTCAGCTCTTTCTCCTCACATACCAGCGGGATCATGATTTCCGGTTTTACATTCCAGTCAGTGTGTGCCTTCTTTACATTGATAGCCGCGCGGATGACAGCTCTGGTCTGCATCTTCGCGATCTCCGGATAGGTAACAGCCAGACGGCAGCCTCTGTGGCCCATCATCGGGTTGAACTCATGCAGGGATGCAATGATGTTCTTGATGGTCTCTACAGACTTGCCCTGTGCCTCTGCCAGCTTCTCGATGTCAGCTTCCTCAGTCGGAACAAACTCATGAAGAGGCGGATCCAGGAAACGGATGGTAACCGGGCAGCCCTCCAGAGCCTCGTACAGCTTCTCGAAGTCTCCCTGCTGATAGGGCAGGATCTTCTCCAGTGCTGCTTCTCTCTCTTCTGCGGTATCGGAGCAGATCATCTCACGGAATGCAGCGATTCTGTCTTCCTCGAAGAACATATGCTCGGTACGGCACAGACCGATACCCTCAGCGCCCAGCTCACGCGCTTTCTTCGCATCCGCCGGTGTATCCGCATTAGTACGAACCTTCAGGGTTCTGAACTTGTCAGCCCATGCCATAACGCGGCCGAACTCGCCTGCGATCTTCGCGTCCGCGGTCGGGATCTGTCCATCGTAGATATTGCCTGTGGTACCGTCGATGGAAATCCAGTCTCCCTCATGGTACTCCTTGCCAGCCAGTGTAAATTTCTTATTTGCCTCGTCCATAGCGATATCGCCACAGCCGGATACACAGCAGGTTCCCATTCCACGGGCAACAACTGCCGCATGGGAGGTCATACCGCCACGAACGGTCAGGATACCCTGTGCAACCTTCATTCCTGTGATATCCTCCGGAGAGGTCTCCAGACGAACCAGAACAACCTTCTCACCTCTCTCATCCCATTTCTCAGCATCCTCTGCGGTAAATACGATGCGTCCGCATGCTGCTCCCGGAGAAGCTCCCAGACCCTTGCCGGCCGGTGTAGCTGCCTTCAGCGCTGCAGCGTCGAACTGCGGATGAAGCAGTGTATCCAGGTTACGCGGGTCGATCATAGCTACAGCCTCTTCCTCTGTACGCATGCCCTCGTCTACCAGGTCGCAGGCAATCTTCAGAGCTGCCTGTGCGGTTCTCTTACCGTTACGTGTCTGCAGCATGTACAGCTTGCCATGCTCTACGGTAAACTCCATATCCTGCATATCTCTGTAATGATCCTCCAGGATCTTGCAAACCTTATTGAACTCCTCAAATGCCTCCGGGAACTTCTCGCCCATCTCGGAGATGTGCATCGGAGTACGAACGCCTGCTACTACGTCCTCGCCCTGTGCATTGGTCAGGAACTCACCGAACAGTCCCTTCTCACCGGTAGCCGGGTCACGTGTGAAGGCTACGCCGGTACCGCAGTCGTCGCCCATGTTACCGAATGCCATGGACTGTACGTTAACGGCTGTTCCCCAGGAATAGGGGATATCGTTGTCACGACGGTATACGTTCGCACGGGGGTTGTCCCAGGAACGGAATACAGCCTTGATTGCTCCCATCAGCTGTTCCTTCGGATCATCCGGGAAGTCTGCGCCGATCTTCTCTTTATATTCTGCCTTGAACTGATTAGCCAGCTCCTTCAGGTCTTCTGCTGTCAGCTCTACGTCCTGCTTAACGCCCTTCTTCTCCTTCATAGCGTCAATCAGTTCTTCGAAGTACTTCTTTCCTACTTCCATTACAACGTCAGAGTACATCTGAATAAATCTCCGATAGCAGTCCCATGCCCAGCGGGGATTGCCGGATTTCTCTGCGATTGCGTTTACTACGGTCTCGTTCAGACCCAGGTTCAGAATGGTGTCCATCATACCCGGCATGGATGCACGAGCACCGGAACGAACGGATACCAACAGCGGATTCTCCGCGTCACCGAATTTCTTGCCGGTGATCTCTTCCATCTTGCCGATATACTCGTTGATCTGTCCCATGATCTCATCGTTGATTTCCTGTCCGTCCTCGTAGTACTGGGTGCAGGCCTCTGTTGTGATAGTAAAGCCCTGCGGTACGGGGAGTCCCAGACCTGTCATCTCTGCCAGATTTGCTCCCTTTCCACCCAGAAGATTACGCATCTGCGCATTACCTTCTTTGAATAAATAAACCCATTTTGCCATTGCCCTGTTTTCCTCCTGTTAATTATGTTTGATCCCGGCTATCTATGCGTTCTCTCCCAATGCATAAAAATAGCGCGGGATCTGTGGTCAACGACCAAACCCTGCGCACATGTATAGTGTAACACACTCGTAATATTTGTCAAGCTTATTTCGTGGATTTATCATAAACTTCACCCGAATTGCGGAACTGTTTTTGTTTATTTTTTAACTATCTCACAGGAATCCACATATCCAGATTTGGCGGATTGATGCTATGTGCAGAGAAAGAGGCTGCCGGTCTGCCCGTCGGAACACGCAGATTTTCCTACTCCTCGCAGGCGGCTTATCCGCGCCCGACCGCCAAACTCGGCCTGCGGCCTCAAACAGTGGCTCCTTCGGGCGCTGCCAGCCTGCTCGTCCCTACGGCAAATCAGCTAACGTTCC
>OLRS01000892.1_pt1 | contig 32145 bp, 26 predicted proteins | sample 1673171 | NCBI WGS metagenome assembly OLRS01 (sample SAMEA3136762, study PRJEB25190) | human gut metagenome | biome: human gut; feature: human-associated habitat; material: faeces | place: Austria | collected 2013
CGCCATATGCCGATATTATTAAATATAGCGATGGCATAGACGGAGATTTATCGCAACTCAAAGTGAAAGATTTTCTTGAAGAAATGAAAAAGGTAGCTGCGGAGAGCTACCGTGTTTTGAAAAAAGATAAATTTTGTGCTGTACTTATGGGAGATACAAGACAAAAAGGCTGTATGATACCTATGTCTTTTGATGTTATGAAAATTTTCCAAGATGCCGGATTTACTCTTAAAGAGTTGATTATCAAAGAACAGCACAACTGTAAGGCCACAGGGTATTGGAAAACAAATAGCGTAAAATATAATTTTTTGCTTATAGCACACGAGTATTTGTTTGTATTTAAGAAGTAAAGAAATATAACTGTACAGAGGAAACGCTATGAAAATAGAAATGCAACGCTTTGGAAAATCATATAAACCAAGAAAGAAAACACACAACAGAAGGAATGCTCTGGTTGGAATACTTGTTTTTCTTCTTGTTGCCATTTTGGTAGTAGCCATTGTATCGATCTGTATCGAATCTATTATCAGATATTTGGTTATTCCTGGACAAGAGGAGACTTGGGCAGCATCAGTAGCATCATACTGGGGTGGCATCGTTGGCGGTGTGGTTTCAGGTATGCTTGCTTTTCTTGGCGTCTTTTATACGATTCGATATTACAAAGAATCAGATGCGAAAAAGGAAAGAACAGCGGTACAACCATTTCTTATGGTAGAACTCGGACAAGATCCTAAACATAATCTAAGAACCGGATTTAGTCTTGGCAACAGAACCGAAGATAAAGAGAAACAACAAACGATTTATGTAGCAATTAAGAATATAGGACTCGGTTTTGCAAAAACTCTGGTGATTCACACAGGATTTAATATAGGCGGACTTGCCTTTAGTAGAGTTATTACTGTCGGGGACAGCGCTTATACATATTTTGTCCTAAATAAGGAGAGTCTTAAGGATGGCATATCTTTTTCCATACAGTATATAGATTCAATGACAAATGAATATATTCAAGATTACTCAATAAAAGCGGAACACAATACAATCAATATTGAATGTGGTTATCCACAGTTGTTAAAACAATAATGTACTGCTTTGGGTGTCAAAATTATTATTTAATTTTACAAATTACAAATATTATTCATATAGCGTGGCAACGAAATGGCAACAAAAAATCGGATAGCGTATGCTTTGCCGATAATTCAAATAATATAGATACTCTCTGCTAAATCTCATAAGCAAAAGTGTTTAAGATTGATTTACAGGGAACGAGTGGGAATAAATCGAACAAGTCTGAATCCACGGCAGCTATGCGGTTTCAAGGTTTTCAAAGAGCACATTGTGGTACGCATACCCGTGGAGAGATTCCGGAATTTATCTTTTCTATGTGATTTTGGCGGTAGCGGTTCCGATTGTAATCAAGAATATTTCAAATAAAGTGATTTTGCGTGCAAACAGTCGCAAAAATATGTCCGCCGAGGATAAATAAACGTAAAATCACACGGCTTCGATTTTTCGCTTGATATGAACACACTTGCTCAAGGGCTTCGTAAAACGGAGCCCTTATTGTTTATTTTGCGATACCGCATTTTGCGGACGCCGATAAATTTTTAAATAATGCGGACAGTTTCCTCTTCAATTTCGTCTTAATAAGTGAAACGCGCTTCAATAACTTTTAAGAGGAAATTTGAATTATGGATAAAATTGTTTTAATTCAGTTCGCCGACGGAGTTGTGCGGATAATAGCGTTACTTTGCATGTCGTTTGGGTGTGTAATCGCAAGTAAAAATAAATTGAAATAATACGGACAGTTTTTATTTTGATTTCGTCTTAATAAACGAAGTGTGTTTCAAAGCTTTTAAAGGGGAATGTTTATGCTTAGAAAAACCATAAAAAACATAGCACTTCTTGATTTGCAAAATTTTACTGCCGAGGCGTTAAGGGAAATCAAGAAAATCGAGAGCTGTGCGATGCTTCTTATTCCGAAAAATGCGAGTGATGAATGGAAAAATGCCTATGCCAAGATAACAATCCGAAATGTTGCAAGCATTATAGAGGTCAGCTACAGCAAATACAGCGTTTTAAACGGAATGGTAATATTAAACGATAAAAATGTTTCCGATGATTGCCTCTATATTGTCAACGGCATTATTATTCTTGAGACCGTTGAAAAGATTCCGGATTTGTGCGTGAACGGGCTTTTACTCAAAAGAAAAAAATCACGCTATGAGATGACGCGAATGAACGGCAGAAGTGTTGAGGTTGAGGATAACGTCGTAATAAAGCCTTACCCTAACACCATCGAAATCGACGGCGATACGGTGAGGAGCTTCGATTACAATACATTGGTGGCTGCGGGCAACAATGTCGATATTGTTGATGACGTGACCGAGCAAATGCTCTCCGATAAAAAGATAACATTTGCGGCAGGCAACGAGGTAAAATGCGGCAAAAGTATTTTGGGCTATGTTAAAGTAAATTCAACCGTAGGCAACAAAATCACGGAAAAAAATGAATAACATTGAACTGTTTAACCAAATTTATGAAAAGTATTATAAAAGCATAGTTTCGTATTTTTCAAGGCGATTTGACAGCGACGAGGCAGAGGATTTGGCTCAAATCACCTTTATGAAGCTGTGGGGTTATCTGCCGGCACTCGGTTATATCAAAAAAGAAAAGTCCTTGATTTTTAAAATTGCTAAAAACGTGCTTGCCGACAGACTTCGTAAAAACAATTTTGCCGACTCGCTTGATGAGCTTGAAAGCATTAAATGTCTTGAGGTGTTTGATGATATCACATCTGTTGAAATTCAGCAGATACTTTTGAAAATGAGCGAGATCGACCGAGAAATAGTGACTCTTAAAAGCTACGGCTGGTCGAGCAGAGAGATCGGCAAGATAAAAAATATGCCGTCGTCAACGGTCAGAAACAGGCTGGCTGCGCTTAAAAAGCAAATTGAAAAGGAGCTCGGCGAGCCTTGCGGACGTCGAAAGCACCATAATACATATAAGACCTAAGAGCTGTCGGGCTATATGTCCGACGGCTCTTTTGTACAGAGATGTTTATTGATATTTATTATTTTTTTTGATATTATATTTTTAAAACATAAATGTGTAAATCGGTACGTCGAAAACAAACGGGTATTAACAAAATTGAAAAACAGTGTGAAAAAGGGGAGGTACCTATGCAGCAAAAAACAGTCAGCAAATACACAAAAGAACAGACATGCGAATTTGCAAAGGAAGTGCTTTTCAGACATTACGGGAGCCGAGCAACGCAGATTAAATACATAGGCGGCGGCTCCTTCGGCTATGTCTACAAGGCCGAATTGTCCGTGATGCCGTACACTCTTACGGTAAAGGCCTGCCGCGTCGCCGGTATGCAGCATAATGAGAGCGCCGCGCTGAAAAAGCTTGCCGAAAGCTCGCTGGTTCATATTCCCAAGGTCTATTTTACCTTTGACGCAACCGACGAAATCCCCATGGATTTTATAATTGAGGAATTTGTGAACGGAACAGACTGCTTCACCGACTTTTCGAAATTGTTTTTAAGCAAAAAAAGAAAAGCGAAATTTGCAGATGCAATAGCGGATTGTCTTGCAAATTGGCACAACATTACCTGCAACAAATTCGGCAGCCTCGATTTCCCCGAGTACGATAATTGGCTTGATTTTTACCGACCGTTTGCGCAGGATATTTTACAGACCGCCGCAGAGCTTAACAGAAAAAAACGGCTGAAGGACAGCACGCTTAATGTTATGCAAACAGCGTGGAAAAATTTTGATTACATTTTCAGCGAGCCCGTAAAAGAGGCGTCTCTTATCCACGGCGATTTGAATGTTATGAATGTAATGTCCGATAAAAGACTTAATATCACCGCGATAATCGACCCTCTTGAGTGCAAGTGGGCTGACAAAGAATTTGATTTGTTCCAGCTGAGAAACCTGACCGGGGAGTGCTTCGGGCTTTACGAAGCATATAAAAGGAAATATCCCGTTTCGGAAAAGTGTGATTTAAAGTGTGCGTTTTATGCGGTTTATCACGAGGTGTATTGTCTTATTTCAACCGGAACAAACACCGAAATCATACTTGCAGCGGCAGTCAAGAGACTGAAGAGGGAGCTTAAAAAAGCCGGTATTACATCTTAAAAATCCGACTCAAACGGTGATACGAGCACACATGAATATGCCGAAAACGAGCATGTAGTTAAAAACCATCTAAACAGCTTATGCTATAATTTACAATCGGAGGATAATATTGAATATCAAAGCCACGGATTTTTGCGACGCCTCAAATTCTGCCGAGGGCGTTATCAAAGCAATAAATGAATTGCAGAGCGGTGACACTCTTATTTTCCCGAAGAATAAGTATCATTTTTACAAGGACCGCTGTATTCACAAGGTTTGCCATATGACAAATACGGACTCCTTTAAGGCACCCGACAAGTATTTTGCGGTGCTTATCGAGAATAAGGAGAATATTACCGTGGACGGCTGCGGTTCAACCCTTGTGATTCACGGCGATATGTGTGCGTTTTCTCTGCGCGGCTGTAAAAATGTAAGGCTTGTAAATTTCACCGTAAGATATGCCTCCCCTACGAATTTTGAAATGGAGGTCACCGAGCGTTCGCTCAATAAAATTACATATAAAATCCCGACGGGAAGCGACTTTGAGGTCAAAAATAACAAGCTTACGTTCTTCGAAAAAAGTCCGTTCAGCGGAGAGAATTACTATACCTATACAGCCAACGGCGAGTGCTACTGCAACGTAATTCACAGAGGTGACGAGGTTTTCAGAACGTTGCGCTCACCTACGAAAAACGCTTTTAAAATCAAAAAAACGGGGGATCATACCGTCGAATGCAGATATTTTATGTCGCCTAAATTCAAGGTCGGAGACGTCGTTGCGATGTCTCGTAATAAGCTGCGCGACAACTGCGGATTGTTTTTTGAGAGCTGCTCCGATATCTTCTGCGAGAGGATAACCGTCAACTATATGCACGGCTTCGGGTGGCTGTCCCAGATGTGTGAAAACCTGAGCTTTGATAAGCTGACATTTAAGCCGGCGAGCGGTTACAGAGTTTCTTCGTTTGCCGATTTGATTCACGTATGCGGCTGCAAGGGCTATGTGAAAATAACCGACTCGCACTTTGAACACCCGCACGATGACGCAATCAATGTGCACGGCGCATTTTTAAGGTTCAGAAAGGCTTGCGACGAGCGAACCGCCGAGCTTGAATTTGTACATCATCAGCAGGGAGGTTACAAGGCGTTTTACCCCGGTGATAAAGTGAAAATATACAGCAGAACCGATTTGTCGGAGCTTGACGGCGTTTATACCGTAGACAGCACGGACGACAACATTGATAAAAAGACGGTCATTGTGAAATTCAAAGAAAAACTGCCGCCGATGAAGCCGGAAATGTATGTCTTTGAGAATATCACGTATAACCCGAATCTCACCGTGAGCGGATGTACATTTAATGCGATTCCGACTCGAGGCATTCTCTGTACTACCGATAAGGAGTCGGAGATTTTCGGTAACACGTTCAAAAGCGTCGGTATGCCCGATATTTACATATCGTGCGATTGCAAAGATTGGTACGAGAGCGGCCCGTGCAGAAATATGAAAATTCACGATAACACGTTTTCTAAAAAAGACCCGATTAAGTTTGAGCCTATTTGTCTTTTGAAGCCCGTCAAGGATGTTCACAGAAATGTTATGATATATGACAACATTATAGCCGAATGAGCATCGGCTCCTTTTACAGACACGGCAAAGGCACGTTAGTTATTTTTTAACTAACGTGCCTTTTTTTATATTAAGATATAATTTTACGCGGCCGGATTATTCGGCGGATACGGCGCCTTTAAACCTGCGCGACGGGTGATAGGCGAGCAGAGCTATAAATATCAGTACCGCCGTAAGCGACAGGCTTATCGGGTACGCATACATAATGGTTTTGAAGGTAGGCGACGACGGGAAAACGACGTATATCCAAAATACTCTTGTGCCGCAAACGCCTATTGTTGTGAGGAGAGCCGGTACCAAGGATATGCCGAAGCCGCGAAGATACCCCGACATAATTTCGTAAAGCATTGAAAACGTGTATGCCGAGAAAATCAGTAAAAGTCTGGTGTAGCCGAGTTCTATTACCTGTGGGTCGCTTGTGAATATCGAGAGCAGGAATCGTCCCGAGAAAAGAACAAGCCCTATTGTGACGGCTGTTGCGATTGTGTCCTCCGCAATCGACAGAAGCAGGGTTTTCTTGCAGCGGTCGAGCTTGCCGGCGCCGTAGTTTTGACCCACAAAGGTCGTGCACGCCTGACTGAACGAGTTAAAGACATCGTAAGCTATTACCTCTATATTAAATGCCGCGCTCGACGCCGCTATAACTATTGTTCCGAGGCTGTTGATAGCCGCCTGAATTATTATGTTTGAAATGGCAAAAACAGCACTCTGTATGCCTGCCGGCAGACCGATTTCCAAAATCTGACCGAGTACTCTTTTGTCTATGCGCAGCTCCCTGAGCGACAGCTTTATGTACTTGTCGGACTTCATTAAAACAATAAACAGCACAATCGAGCTGATTGCGTTGGATATAACGGTGGCAATGGCAACTCCGTTTACGGTCATTTTAAGAACTATTACAAAGAATAAATTCAAAAGCACGTTGAGGCATCCGGAGAGCGCAAGCACTATAAGCGGCGTTTTTGTATCGCCCACGCTTCTGAAAACGGCCGACAGGAAGTTGTACAACAGTATTACGGGCAAGCCGAGCAGATATATGCGAAGATACAGAACGGCATACGGCAGTACATCCTCCGGAATGCTCATAGCCGATAAAATTTGCACGGCAAAAATTTCACCGGGTATCATTACAAGAAAACCGCCGATTATTGCGGTGAGCACCGAGGTGTGAACCGCACGCTGTACGGTTTCTCTGTCGTCCCTGCCTATTGCGTTCGCTATTATTACATTTGTACCGAGGGCTATACCTATAAACAGGTTGAGTATCAGGCCGATTACCGGGCTGTTCGCTCCGACGGCGGCAACCGAGGCCGTTTTGGCTGCGCCCGTGAAGTTTCCGACTACGGCTATATCCGAGGCGTTGAAAAGCTGCTCAAGTATTGCGGTTGCAGCCACGGGCAGCGCAAATCGCGGAAGCTTGTTCCATATAGGGCCGTTTATCATATCCATTTTGTTACTGTTTTTTAACTTCGTCTTTTTCGGCATAATTATCCTTTTTGCATTTACGTATTTTTTATTTCGGTATTGTTTTTTTAGCTGTGTCGCCTTGTATGATGCAACACAATTATAGCACCAAAAAAATTAACATCAATATACAGATGTGATAAATTTGAGCACCGCATCGCGCAAAGTAGTGTAAAAATCGCAAAGCACCGCTACATTATGTGTTTAGGTAACCGAACTTACTCTTGGTCGGTTAAACCTATAAAATAATCGGCGGAAACATTATAAAATTGACAGAGCTTGATTAAATCCTCGATTTTTAATTCCGCTCTTCCGGTTTCGATATGGTTGTAGCCCTGTTGGGATTTGTTGATGATTTCACCTACTTGCTTTTGTGTTAAATCTCTGTCTTCCCTGATGTTTCTCATCCTTGTTCTGTAATCCATTTCCACAAAACCTCCATTGTAATTTGTGAAAATGTTAGCATACTCAAAAGCTGAGTATTGACATATACTCAATAATTGAGTATTATCATAAATGAAGTGTTTTATTATTGAGAAGGAGTTGTAAATAAATGGAAAAACAGAAAACGTCATCAAAACGTAAAGCGGCAATCAAAGTGATTGTGGCGGTATTGCTGATAGCTATAATGACCGGCATATCGTTCGCAGTTGCAAATTTTGTGCACAACAGAAAAAGCGTGCAGGCATCAAGCGTTAAAAACGGCTTGTCCGCATACGAGCTTGCGGTGCAGCAGGGATATGCGGGAAGTCTTGATGATTGGCTTGTTTCTCTCCAGGGTAAATCGGCATATCAGATTGCCGTCGATAACGGATATTCGGGCAGCGAAAAGGATTGGAGTAAAACCCTTACCGCAATGTCGAAAAAAGACAAATCCGATATCAGCTCCGCAGCATTTTCGGAAAAAGGCGACCTTGTAATTACGCTTTCCGACGGAACAAAAATCAATGTCGGTAAGGCGGTCGGTGCAAGCGGCAAAGACGGCAAAGACGGTAAGGACGGCATAGGAATAAAATCGGCAAAAATCAATGATAAGGGCGAGCTTGTCATTTCCTATTCCGACGGCAACAGCGTAAATCTTGACAAGGTTGTCGGTGAAACAGTAAACAACGGAGTCGGTATTGCTTCTTCGATTATAAATGAAAAAGGCGAACTGGTGTTGACTTATACAAACGGCGAAACTGCCAACCTCGGCGGAGTAGTGGCAAAGACGGTCGTGACGGCACAAACGGTGCTGACGGAAAAGATGGCAGAGACGGTACCGACGGTACGAGCGGAACGGACGGTATAAGCATTTCCGCAGCGGTTATAAATGAGTCGGGCGAGCTTATTATTTCATATTCGGACGGGACGACGGCAAACCTCGGTAAAGTAGTAGGTTCCGACGGTATAAACGGTGTGAACGGCACAAACGGTAAAGACGGCATAAGCGTTTCTTCCGCCGAAATCAATTCGGAGGGTGAGCTTGTGCTTTCGTTCTCTAACGGTCAGCGCGCCAATGTCGGAGCGGTTGTCGGGGCAAAAGGCGACAAAGGCGACAAAGGCGATAAAGGCGAGCAAGGCTTGCAGGGAGCAAAAGGCGAGCAAGGCTTGCAGGGAGCAAAAGGCGAAAAGGGCGAAAACGGCCTTAACGGTTCGGACGGTATAGGAGTTAAAAAGTCCGAAATCAACAGCGCAGGTGAGCTTGTAATCACATATACAAACGACCTTACCGAAAACCTCGGCCCCGTTGTCGGTGCAAAAGGCGACAAAGGCGATAAAGGCGAGCAAGGCTTGCAGGGAGCAAAAGGCGAAAAAGGTGAAAGAGGCGTTCAAGGTGAAAAGGGTGACGCGGGTCTCAACGGAACCGACGGAAAAGACGGCACCGGTATAAATAATATTGAAATTTCAAACGACGGAAATCTTTTGATTACCCTTACGAACGGAACTTCGCTTAATCTCGGAAACATAAAGGGCGAAAAGGGTGACAAGGGCGACCAAGGCATTCAAGGCGAAAAAGGCGAAAAGGGTGACAAGGGCGACCAAGGCATTCAGGGCGAAAAAGGCGAAAAGGGCGACGCAGGCCTTGGCGGTGCAGACGGTAAAGACGGCACAAACGGCACCGACGGCGTAGGCGTTGCAAGCAGTGAAATAAATGCTCTCGGCGAGCTTGTTATAAAATACAGCGACGGAAACACGGTGAATCTCGGCAGAGTGGTAGGCAACGACGGCGCACAGGGAGCTCAAGGCGAAAAAGGCGAAAAGGGAGACAAGGGCGACCAAGGCGTCCAAGGTGAAAAAGGTGACGCAGGTATCAACGGTAAAAACGGCACCGACGGCGTAGGCGTTGCAAGCAGCGAAATAAATGCTCTCGGTGAGCTTGTTATAACATACAGCGACGGAAACACGGTAAATCTCGGCAAGGTAGTCGGCAATGACGGCGCACAGGGAGTTCAAGGCGAAAAAGGTGACAAGGGCGACCAAGGCATTCAAGGCGAAAAAGGCGAAAAAGGCGAAAAAGGCGAAAAAGGCGACGCAGGTATCAACGGTACTGACGGTATCAACGGTACAAACGGAGCTGACGGTGTAGGCATTACAAATGTTACAATAAATGCCGATAACGAGCTTGTGCTTTCGTTCTCAAACGGCAACGTTATAAACCTCGGCAATATCAAAGGCTCAAAGGGCGACAAGGGAGATAAAGGCGACAGCGGACTTAACGGAAAAGACGGCGTGGGCATACAAAATGTCGATGTGTCGGCTGACGGCGCATTGACCGTAACGCTTACAAACGGCACGGTTCTTAACCTCGGTAACATCAAGGGTGCCGACGGCTTAGGCATAACCAAGGCGGAAATCAATACCTCCGGCGAGCTTGTTTTGACCTATTCAAACGGCGACGTCAAAAATCTCGGCAAGGTTAGCGGTGAGAACGGTAAGGACGGTGCAAACGGCGCCGACGGACTCGGAATTAAGTCGCTCACACTCTCCCCGGACGGCGAGCTTGTGGTTACAATGTCCGATAATTCCATATCCAACCTCGGCAATATCAAGGGCGAAAAAGGCGACAAGGGATTGCAGGGCGATAAGGGCGCTGACGGACGAGGAATAGCAAAAATGAGCTTTAATTCTAATGGGGAATTGATAGTTGAGTACACAGATAATACTCGGGATAATTTAGGAAAAATCTCCGATAGTACATCTGAGAATATCGATGTTAACTTCGTATATCACTATGAAGATTCTGGCTATGAGGTAATGGCATCAGATGTTGGAAAAGGTCAAAAAGTGTTAGCAATTCCCAGAACATATAAGGGATATCCGATTACAGGTTTAGGTTCTATAAGCTCTCCTGGATTCGGCAAATGCTATGATTTGATACAGATAACAATACCATCAAATATAGTAATGTTAAACAATGCCTCGGGCGGAATGTTTGGATACTGCTCAAAACTTAGAGAGGAAGGAATTATCTTTGAAGGAGAATTTACTACTTGGAAAGATGTTAATACTTATAATACTAATAATAATAATGATACTAAGTTATACTATAAAAATACTGATGGAACATACACATTTGCTAATTATACTTCTATTGAATTTGGTAAAGGAGTAGAATATGCACTATATTTTGATGATGAAAACGAATTGAAAAAAGCATTATTAGGCAAAGCATACTATGTGGTTGCAGTTCCTGTTAAGAAAACATATGACCCCAATGCTGAAAATTTATATGTTTGCCGTGAAAAGAATGGATTAGCATGTACATATATAAAAGAAACTAAGAAAGGATAGATAAAACTATGAGCAAAAACGAAAAAACAGCCAACGATTCATATTTGATTGTTAAAGGCGAGGAGAAAGAGATGAAAAAAATCTCATATCGTGGCAATCTTATAGAAGAATTTAAGGACGATGATGCTGTATATTCTAAAATACAGCACATTAAGACGGATGCAAAAGGACTAAGGCAAATAGCGGAAATTGTAGAAGAATACGGCTATAGCATTTATCATCTTACACAGTTGTAATTCGTAAATGTATTTTATACATAACAACTCCGCTCCGTAGAATCTACGGAGCGGAGTTGTTTTTTATCTATATGGTGTGGGATTGTTTTTGCCGCTGTTCCGGTTCGGGTTATATCCTGTAACAATATTTGATTTACGGGGATACGCCCGGGCGTATTCTCGATGAGAATTTGTGCAGGAAAATATGCGAATACTATAAGCTGAAATGCGAGTAACCGCATTGAAAATTTAACTGCGGCAAGGTATCGGAAATTCAAAACAAACGGTGAATGATACCGTATTTAAATGACTGCAATCCTCCGAAACAGCAAGGTTGCGGTCTTTTTTGCCGTGAAATTCAGCTTTTGCACATTAAACCGTTAAAATTTATCGGCAGTTTTATGTATTAAATCGTTGAAATATTTTAATTTGTGTGATAAAATAGCTTTTATCGGAATCGCACACGGCGATACGGGAATGAGAGCTGCCGAAGCATCTCGGCGGCTCGTTTTATTTTTGCTTTTAAGAGGAGTGCTGAAATGACGTCATCAACTGTATGCATTTTGGCGACGATATTTGTTTATCTCGTCGGAATGCTCGTAATCGGATTTCACTATGCCAAAAAGAACGAGTCCTCAACCGACTTTTATCTCGGCGGCAGAAAACTCGGCCCTCTCGTCACGGCAATGAGCGCCGAGGCGAGCGATATGTCAAGCTATTTGCTTATGGGCTTGCCGGGTCTTGCGTATCTGTCGGGTGTTGCCGACGTCGGCTGGACCGCCATAGGACTTGCCGTAGGTACATATCTCAACTGGCTTTTAACTGCCGGCAGACTTCGCAGATATACCCATAAAACCGACTCTTTCACCCTGCCGCAGTTCTTTTCGCACCGTTTCCGCGATAAGAAAAACATATTATCGTGTATGGCGGCTTTGATTATAATAATATTTTTCATTCCCTATACGGCGTCGGGCTTTGCCGCCTGCGGAAAGCTGTTTTCGTCGCTGTTCGGTATGAATTATATGACCGCAATGCTGCTTTCGGCAATAGTAATAGTTGGCTACACGGCTGCGGGCGGATTTTTTGCTGCCTCTACCACCGACTTTGTTCAGAGCATTATTATGACCGTGGCTATTGTGTTTGTACTGATATATGCCACCGTGTCGGCAGGCGGCGTCTCGGCTGTTGCGGAAAACGCAAAACAGCTTCCCGGTTATCTTTCGTTCGTTTCGTCATATTCCGAAACTACGGGCGAGAGCGAGCCGTACAACCTTTTGCACATAATCACAACTCTTTCGTGGGGACTCGGTTATTTCGGTATGCCGCATATCCTTCTTCGCTTTATGGCGATTGAGGACGATAAAAAGCTTAAACTCTCAAGAAGAGTTGCGTCTGTTTGGGTCGTTATAGCAATGGCTATGGCTGTGCTTATAGGTTTAGTCGGCAGAGGCCTTTCGGGTACGGGACTTATCGACAGCCTCCACGGAAATGACACGGAAACGGTTATAGTTCGCGTAGCCGGACTTCTTTCAACCCACGGTGTTTTCCCGGCACTTATGGCAGGTCTTATTTTGGCGGGAATTCTTGCAAGCACAATGTCCACGGCGGACTCACAGCTTTTGGCTGCCGCATCGAGCGTATCCGAGAACATATTGCGCGAGACCTTGGGACTTAAAATTTCGGAGAAGAAGAGTATGCTTGCCGCAAGAATTACGGTAGTTATAATAGCGATACTCGGCGTTGTTATAGCCAGAAATCCCGACAGTTCGGTATTCGGCATAGTTTCGTTCGCTTGGGCAGGCTTCGGCGCGGCGTTCGGACCGCTCGTTATATGCGCGCTTTTCTGGAAGCGCACAAATCTCCCGGGCGCAATCTCGGGCATGGCTGTCGGCGGAATAATGGTATTTGTTTGGAAATATCTTATAAAGCCGCTCGGCGGAGTTTTCGGAATATATGAGCTTTTGCCGGCGTTCCTTATGGGACTTATCACAATAATTGTTGTGAGCCTTTGCACCAAAGCTCCGAGCAAGGAAATAACCGATGAATTTGACGAGGTCAAAGCTATGGGTAAGGCGAAATAAGCGGTAGCTTTGTCGGGTTTTAATTTTGACTCTTTGGGGTGCCGGATTTTGTTCGGCACCCTGTTTTTATGATGCTGTTAATAATTTGTTTGCAATTTCAACAAGAAATAACATTCAAAATATACCGTTGTTTATTCTGTTCTACAAAAATAAATTTTGTCCTGTAAGATTATTGACAAATTATTTTAAAAAGACTATTGTATTAGCAATGTATCAGTCAAATGCAATGAGCAGGACATGACTATTCGTATCACCGCTTTCAGAAAGCCGTCGGCAGTGCGAGACGGCAGCAAGGCACGTTTGGCTCTCACCTGTTAGCAGCTTCGGTGAAAGATTTTCCAGTAGTCGAAGCCGGAAACCCACCGTTAAAGGGGCGCGCCATCCATTATGGGCGGCGGTCGAGAGGCCGACAGTAAAATATCGGCAAGCAAAGTGGTATCGCGGAAGTAAATTTGCAACGGCGCAAATATACGTTTTGTAAGTTTAGCCTTCGTCTTTGCACGGGCTACCCGAAAGCGGGTATGCTGTGTGAGGACGAGGGCTTTTTGTTTTGCAAAAATGCATTCGGCTGAGAATCTTTTTTAAGAGAAGGGTTAGAAAAATGAACACACTTGTAATTGTGCTTATCGCGGCGGTTGTCCTTGTGGCAGCGTATCTGCTTTACGGACGCTGGCTTGCGAAAAAATGGGGAATAGATCCCAAGGCGCAGACTCCTGCCGTAAAATACAATGACGGCAAGGACTATGTGCCGACAAACGGCTGGACCGTTTTCAGCCATCAGTTTTCTTCGATAGCCGGTGCAGGCCCCGTAACCGGCGCTATACAGGCGGCGGCTTTCGGCTGGCTTCCGGTACTCCTTTGGGTGTTGCTCGGCGGCGTATTTTTCGGAGCGGTCACGGACTTCGGCGCTCTTTACGCCTCGGTTAAAAATGACGGTAAATCCATGGGCGTGCTTATTGAAAAATACATAGGCAAAACAGGGCGTAAGCTTTTCCTTTTGTTCTGCTGGCTGTTTACTTTGCTTGTAATAGCGGCATTTGCCGATATGGTTGCAGGAACATTTAATGCATATACCGTAAAGGACGGCGTTTCGGTACTTTCCGATGCCGCAAATACAAACGGCTGTGCAGGCACCATTTCAATAATGTTTATGGTATTTGCCGTAATATTCGGACTTATCCAAAAGAAATTCAATCTCTCCGGCTGGAAGGAAGCCGTTGTCGGTCTTCTTTGTGTAGTGGCTTCCTTTGCTATCGGTATGCATTTTCCGCTCATTCTCTCAAAGGACGCATGGAGCTATATTACATTTGTTTATATCTTCTTTGCGGCGGTGCTTCCCATGTGGCTCTTAAAGCAGCCGCGTGATTATATGACCACGTTTATGTTTATCGGTATGATAGCCGGTGCGGTTATAGGATTGCTTGTTGCTCACCCCACAATGAATCTTCCCGTATTTACAGGCTTTACAAACGAAAAGCTCGGCACACTGTTCCCGATACTCTTCGTAACGGTTGCGTGCGGTGCTGTTTCGGGCTTCCACAGCCTTGTATCCTCCGGAACCTCATCAAAGACCATTGAAAACGAAAAAGATATGACAAAGGTCGGCTACGGCGCAATGGTACTTGAGAGCCTGCTCGCAGTGCTTGCTCTTTGTGTAGCAGGCGCGGCGGCTTCTCAGGACGGCACACCTGCATCGGGCACGCCTTTCCAGATATTCAGCCGCGGAGTTGCCGGCTTCTTTGAAATGTTTGGTATTCCCGTACACTTCGCTACGGTATTTATGACAATGTGCGTTTCGGCACTTGCGCTTACAAGCCTTGACGCCGTTGCGCGTATAGGCAGAATGAGCTTCCAGGAGCTGTTTGCGGTTGACGATATGAAAAACGCGAAGCCTTGGCGCAAGGTTCTCTGCAATCCGTATTTCTCAACAATTATTACGCTTCTTTTCGGCTTTGTACTCACAAAAATCGGATATGCAAACATCTGGCCGCTGTTCGGTTCGGCAAACCAGCTTTTGAGCGCTCTCGTACTTATAACCCTCTGCGTATTTATGAAGGTTACGGGCAGAAGCAACAAGATGCTCTTCCCGCCGATGATAATAATGCTTTGCGTTACGTTTACGGCACTCGTTCAGCGCCTTATAGCTATGGTAAAGGCTATAAGCACAGCCGCAGCGGTTACGATTCCCGCAGGCGAGACCACTTGGGGCAAGGTGTTCTTAAACAACGGACTTCAGCTTGTCATAGCTGTTTTGCTTATAGTTCTCGGTCTTACAATAGTTATCAACTCTATGAAGAGCTATGTTAAGAGCAAAAAGAACAGCGAGAAAAAAGAAGAAAAAGTAAACGGCTAATCAATACCGTTAAAACGGACAGGGGACTGTAAAACTAAGTTTTACAGCCCCTTGTTTTTTGCTTTTTATTATTTGATTTTAACGAGAGCTTTTATGCTCCTATAACACCCGAAGAGGGACAGCTGAAAATACCGACCGTTTTGTCGTTAAGCTTATATGAAGAGGTTGCGAGATTTTCCTTTGACCACAGCTTTTCGTACAGCTCATAGAGCTCCTGCGGCGAAAGATTTTCGAGCGACGATATTTTTTGTCCGCTTTCGGCGAGTATTTTATTCTTTGCTTCTTTCGAAGAAGCCATGGCGGCTATGTCATTTATCGCAAGAGATTTGTTGTAAAGTCCCCAATCGGAGTCTTTGTAAGAGGTAGTTTTGTAATTCCACAGCGTGTAGCTTATAAGAGCGCTGTCCATAAGCGAAACGGCGTCACCGCAGAATACTGTCGGGTTAAATTCACCCATATAGACCGCAACCTTGTATTGGCGTCTTGCCTTTTTCATAGAACGGATAAGCTGTTTTGTCGTCTTTTTCTCCTTATCGTAGGAGTGAAGCTGATACATCATATTCGACCAGCCCATCTCGGAGGGGCCCGGGAGCTTATCCATTCGCCAAAGCGCCTCTACGGTTATTATGTGGTCACGGTCTGCGGAGCGTATGGCTTTTATCATTCTGTCGTATACCGCTTTTCTGAGCGTCACGTCCTGCCACGGGTCAGCGGCGTTTTCGGGCAGAACACCGTGTTCGGTGTCCGCGTTGTTGAGCGGCTCGTTCATAACGTCGTATGCTGCAACGCAGGTGCGGTCTTTATACCGTGTCGCTATTTTTATCCAGAGATTTTCCATTATGGCCTGATAATTCTTATCACTATACAAAAGATTTCTCCCGGTCTTACCCGACGAATGGTCGCCGTTTTGACCGCCGGGGCAGCCGTGCATGTCAAATATCAGATACAGGTTGTATTTTTCCGCCATTTCACAGGCAAAATCAAGCTTTACAAATCCCGGATTTTCGTCATCGTTCTCGGTTATGTATGTGCCGTTTTCGTCCGACATAAAGTTTCTGTACCAGAAGGGTATTCTGATGCAGTTAAATCCGAGAGCTTTAACATTTTCAAAGTCCTCTTCGGTGATGTAATTGTCACGGTAGCTTTTAAAAAGCTCTGCGGTTTTTTCTTCCCCGAAAAGAAGCGTGAATTTATTTAAGGTGTCAAGTTCCGCCCAGCCGTCGTCCGTTCCGCCTTTTACGGTAAGACTCCTGTCGAGGCTCATAACGGGGCACATCCAGGTCTCCTGCAAGAGCCAACCTCCGAAGTTGACGCCGCGAAGCTGTATGCCGTTGTCGCTGCCGTCCGTGAGGTAGCCGTCATCGCTGACTCGCAAGAGCTTGGAGTTGTCGATTTCACGCCGTATTTTCGGCTTCTGCCCACAGGACGAAAGACAAAACAGCAAAGCCGCAGACAGTATAACGCAAACTAACTTTTTCATAACACCGCTCCTATTGTTAATTGTTTTTCATCATTCGATTGACGAGTAATCTATTTTTCTGTTTTTGAAATAGTATTCCCTGTCGTGCTCGCCGACATCACGCATTACGCGGCACGGATTTCCGACGGCGACCACAGATGACGGAATGTCCTTTGTAACAACGCTGCCCGCGCCTATGACGGTGTTATCGCCTATCGTAACGCCGGGCAGAATAAGCGCGCCTGCGCCTATCCAGCAGTTCTTGCCTATGTGAATCGGCATATTGTATTGGTATTCCTTTGCTCTGAGCGTGGGATCTATCGGGTGGCCGGCGGTTGCCACGGTAACGTGAGGGCCGAACATTGTGTTGTCGCCGACGTATATGTGAGTATCGTCAACAAGCGTCAAGCCGAAATTGGCATAGATATGATTGCCGAAGTGTACATGCTCTCCGCCGAAGTTTGAATGAAAAGGAGGTTCTATGTAGCAGTCATCGCCTATTTCCGCAAACATCTCCCTGAGCATTTCCTCGCGCTTTTTAAGCTCGGTCGGCCGAGTCATATTAAAGTCGTAAAGCCTGTCGAGACGCTTTAATTGATGCCGCATTATCTCTTCATCGCCGGGTAAATACAATTCACCGGTGTGCATTTTGTCTTTCATGGAGCTCATTTAAATTCCTCTTTCTCTCTTTTATTGACATAAATTATAATTGATATTATCATAAGTATATCATTTTTGTATACAGCTTTCCACTATAAAGTTTAACGGAGGAATTACAATGGAATACAGAAAATTCGGAGATACCGTGGTTGCGAGATTTGACCGCGGAGAGGAATTTACAAGCTCGCTGCAAGAGCTCTGTGAAAAGGAAAATATTAAGCTGGCGTCCGTTTCGGCGATAGGCGCATTAAATGCGTTTACCGCAGGAGTATATATGGTGGACGAGAAAAGATATGTGAAAAACGAATTTAAAGGCTGCTTCGAGATAGTTTCGCTCACGGGAACCGTAAACACCAAGGGCGGCAAGTATTACAGCCATCTGCACATAAGTGCCGGAGACGAGAGCGGCCGTGTTTTCGGCGGACATCTTAATGAGGCACATATCAGCGCGACCGCCGAGGTTGTAATAAGGATGATAAACGGTGAGGTTGACAGGTTTTATGACGATGCTACGGGTCTTAATCTGTTTAAATTTTAAGCCGACTCAAATTAGAATATGCGTCGTGCGCTCTTTGGGGCGTTCGGCGCTTTTTTAATTCCTATTGACAAATGGATAATGTGTGTTATACTAAATTAGTTCAATTTAGAACTAATTGAGGTGATGTGATGACCCCGATAGAATTTCTGTCGGACTCGGCAAGACTGTATCAGGATACGGTCTTGCCCGTCTGCAAAAAGTACGGGCTTACGTATATGGAATTCGGTGTATTGATGTTTCTTTACAACAATCCGCAATATAATACTGCGGCACAGATAGTTTCGATGCGGCACATACCTAAGTCGCACGTTTCAATCTCTGTAAAATCGCTTATGGAAAAGGGGCTGCTGCGCGGCGAAAAGTGCAAGGACAAGCGTGCTGTGAGACTGTCGGTGACGGAATTTGCCGAGGAGATAGCAAGAAGCGGAAAATCGGCTCAAAAAAACTTTGTCGATACGCTTTACGGTGGGTTTTCCGAGGCGGAGCGCAGTGCATTTTCCGCGTTGCTTGATAAAATGGAAACAAATGTTGCGGAGCATTTTGATTTGAAACGGAGTTGACACAATGGATAAGGATAAAGAATTTCTCGGAACGGAAAAAATAGGCAAGCTGCTGTTTCGCCTTGCCGTGCCTACCGTAATTGCGCAAATTGTAAATATGCTTTACAATATTGTTGATCGCATATATATAGGGCATATCCCCGGTGAGGGCAGCGCGGCTCTGACGGGAGTGGGCGTATGTATGCCTATAATTATGATAATTTCGGCATTTGCGGCGCTTGTAAGCGCCGGCGGTGCACCGAGAGCCTCGATAAGTCTCGGCAAGGGCGATAAGGACGGCGCAGAAAAAATACTCGGAGGCTGTTTCTTGCTTCAGCTTATATTATCGGTCGTGCTGACTGCCGTTTTGCTTATATGGGACAGAAAGCTTCTGCTGATGTTCGGCGCGAGCGAAAATACAATAGATTACGCTGCGGCTTATATGGATATTTATGCCATCGGAACGATTTTTGTTCAGCTTACATTGGGCTTAAACGCGTTTATAACGGCTCAGGGCTTTGCAAAAACAGGTATGCTCACCGTTATAATAGGCGCGGCGGCAAATATAGTGCTTGACCCGCTGTTTATATTTGTTTTCGATATGGGAGTACGCGGAGCAGCTGTTGCCACGGTAATTTCTCAGGGCGTATCGTGCGTTTGGGCGGTGTGCTTTTTGCTGTCAAAAAAGACCGGACTTAAAATTCGGCTCAAAAATATGCGCCTGTCGCTTAAAATCATAATGCCGTGTATTGCCTTGGGACTTGCGACATTTATTATGCAGGCGAGCGAGAGCGTAATTTCCGTGTGCTTCAATTCTTCTCTTTTAAAATACGGCGGCGATATAGCGGTCGGCGCCATGACAATACTAACAAGCGTAATGCAGTTTGCAATGCTTCCCTTACAGGGAATAGGGCAGGGTGCCCAGCCTATAATGAGCTACAATTACGGCGCGCGAAATCCGGACCGTGTAAAAAAGACCTACCGTCTTTTGCTTATTGTCAATATGATTTACGCCGTGATTTTGTGGGCGGCGATAATGCTGTTCCCAAAGGCGTTTGCCGGAATTTTCAGTTCCGATTCGGAGCTTGTCGGGTTTGCCGCAAAGGCACTCAGAATTTACTTAGGAGGGATGTTCCTTATGGGCGCGCAGATAGCCTGCCAGATGGCGTTTGTGTCAATAGGCAATGCTCCGTGCTCTATAATAGTAGCCGTTGTGCGCAAATTCGTTTTGCTGATACCGCTTATTTATATAATGCCGCATATAATATCCGATAAGGCCATTGGTGTTTATACCGCAGAGCCGATAGCCGATGTTTTGGCCGTAACCTTCACGCTCATACTGTTTGCGTTCAGATTCAGAAGCGCAATGAAAAAGCTTGAAAAGCCCGAAACAGCCGAAAAATGACATTGAAAAAAGACACGATGAAAATCGTGTCTTTTTGTTTAACGCATTTGTTTTACAATCGGAATTGTGCCGACTGAAATATCCGTCCGGTTACTCCGAAACATCATTCTCCGGTCAGCAGCATTCTGTCATTGTCAAGCTCTTTTCCCGACTTTTGACGGTAGAGTCCCAAAAGGTCCTGAACGGTCATATTGTTTCTTTCGTTACCCTTTAGGTCAAGCACCGTTTTGCCGCATTCAAGCATAATTGTGCGTGTGCCGAGCTTGAGCGCGGATTTTATATTATGCGTAATCATCATGGTTGTGATGCTGTTTTCCGCCACAATCCGCTGCGTGATGTCAAGCACCTTTTCGGCTGTGAGAGGGTCGAGCGCCGCGGTATGCTCGTCAAGCAAGAGAAGCTTCGGCGTTACAAGCGTGCTCATCATAAGCGTTACAGCCTGCCTCTGACCACCCGAAAGCTGACCCATTTTTGTCTTTAGTCTGTCCTCAAGGCCCATATTGAGTTTTAGGAGCTTTTCTCTGAAGAATTCAACGTCTCTCTTTTTGAGCGCAGGTGAAAAGAGGTGCCTTGTCGCTTTTGAATAGACAAGCGCGAGATTTTCTTCAATCGTAAGGTCGGGAGCCGTGCCGCGCATCGGGTCCTGAAAAAGCCTCCCTATGTCTTTGGCTCTGATGTACTCTTTTTGGTAAGTTATGTTTTTCCCGTCGAGGACTATTTTACCGCCGTCACACAAAAACTCGCCCGCAATCGCGTTAAACAGCGTGGATTTGCCTGCACCGTTAGAGCCTATTACGGTGACGAATTCGCCCTTATCAAGCGATAATGAAATCCCGTCAAGAGCCTTATGCTCGTTTGGCGTACCCTTTAAAAATGTTTTGGAGAGATTTTTAATTTCAAGCATTTTTCATACCCTCCCTTTTCATTTTTCTGTCGGAGATCGCGTTTTTAACGGCCGGCACCGACAGCGTTACGGCAACTATAACCGCCGACAGCAGCTTTAGCGCGTTTGCCGAAAATACATTTGTCTCAAGCGCAAAGGCGACTATCATTCTGTAAATTACGGAACCGACGACTGCCGAAACAAGCCCTACTGAAAGCGAGCGTTTGCCGAATATGACTTCGCCTATTATTACCGAGGCGAGACCTATAACTATCATACCGCTGCCGGAGTTTACGTCGGCAAAGCCCTGTGTTTGAGCTATCACGGCACCCGAAAGTGCAACGAGCGCGTTTGATATTGCAAGTGCGGTTACGGTGGTTATGTCGGTATTTATCGAGGAGGCTCTTACCATATCCTTGTTGCCTCCTGTGGCTCTTATACATAAGCCGAGAACGGTTTTAAAGAACATAATCAGCAGTGCTACGCATATCGCGCAGATTACCGCCGCCAAAATCATTTTAGGCAGATCCCCCGAGCTGTTTTCGCCGAACAGTGACGCGAAACCGTCATAAAATCTCTTTTTGCCTATCAAAGATACATTGGGAGCACCCATAATAGTTATATTGACTGTGTAAAGACCGCTCATGGTGAGTATTCCGGCAAGTATCGGGTGAATTTTTGCTTTTGTTTGTAAAAATCCCGTGACAATTCCTGCGGCAAAGCCGGCGAATACGGCCGCCATAAGGCCCAAAAACGGATGACCCGAAGCGCACAGGACTGCGGAGACGGCAATGCCGAAGGTGAAGCTTCCGTCAACGGTGAGGTCGGGAATGTTCAGTATGCGGAATGAAATATAGACGCCGAGTGATAAAAGAGCGTATTGAAAGCCGAGCAGCACCGCGCCCGAAACAACAGAAAGCATAAGCTTTCCTCCTAACAAAAAATTAAAGGGGCTGCAAAATACTCGGAAAGCGACAATCAAAGCGGTGTGTTAAAGCTTTGCCGCCGAGATGCTTTTCGAAAATTTTCCTAACCCCTGAAAGACTCAAATTATGCGCCGATGAACTGATAGTTGTCACCGGTAGGTGTTTTAATACCGAGTGTGCTTGCGGTCTTGCTGTTTATGACATACTGATAATCCGTGAGCGCAACTGCGGGAACCTCCGATACGGGAGTACCTTTTAAGATTTTATCAGCCATATCGGCAGCTTTTTCGCCGAGCTGTGTGTTGCTTACGCTGACGCTTGCAAGCGCGCCTTTCTGAACCATTACGGGGTCGCTGCCGTATACGGGAATCTTTTTGGCTGTTGCCGCCTCTACTACCTGCTCCATGGCAGCCTGTACGGTGGAATCTATGGGGATGTAAAGAGCATCACACTTTGCGGCGAGCGAGGTTGCGGCCGACTGTACCTCTGAGGAATTTGTAACGGTTACCTCTTCGTAGGCATAGCCGCTCTGTGAGAGGTAATCCTTAGCCTTAGCGGCGGTTTTTACGGCGTTATCTTCGCCCGAGCAGTAGAGTATGCCTATTTTTTTAACATCGGGAGTAAGCTCCTTTGCAAGGCCGAATATCTGGTCAACCGGAACTATGTTTGAGGTGCCCGTGGCATTTTTATCGGGCTTTTCCATGCTTGTCATAATGCCGGAGCCGACGGGATTTGTAACGGAAATAAATACGACGGGAGTTTTAAGGCCTTGATTTACGACTGACATTGTGGCAGGCGTAACTATCGGAACTATAAGGTCGTAGTCGCCGTTTTTAAGTCCCTGGCTTATGGTGTTGAGCGCGGACTGATCGCCCTGTGCATTTTTGATGTCAAATATCATCTGCGCTTCATCGTAGCCGAGTGTTCTCATCTCCTGAATAAATGACTCGCGCATCTCTGTGAAGGCACCGTTGTCTGCGAGCTGAACTATTGCGACCTTGTATTTCTTACCGGTGTTGTTTGTGCCGGGGTCGGAGTTCGTGGTGCTGTTTGTTTTGCCTGTGCTTTGGCAGGATGCAAATGTGAGCACCGTGAGCATAAGTGACAGCATAACTGCAAAAAACTTTTTCATTTTAAAATCCTCCTGAAATCTTCTGTATAATAAAAAAACTGTCCTTGTAAAAATACAAGGACAGGAAATTACCTGCGGTACCACCTTGATTAGCGTAAAACGCTCACTCTGACGGAATACTGACATATTCCTCTTTCTGTAACGTGAAAGCTCCGTCGCAACTTTTCATTGCGCCCTCAGCGGACCATTTGTCTGCACCGTAACAACCGGACTCACACCGCCTCCGGCTCGCTAAATGTTCGTTTTGCAGTTTTACTTCCGTTTCATCGGTTTAGGTCATTAAAACACACTTTAAATTTTTTGTCAAGGGTTTATTTTTGATTTTTTTATGATACAATAACATCGGTACAGTTGCTTTGCGCGGTACCGATATTTTCCCAAGGGGCGTGTTACACAATGGTAAGGCATATTATTTTTTGGACATTTTCCGACAATGTCAATGATTCAAACCGTAAAGAGGTACTGAAAATGATGTCTGACTCGGCTAAGAATCTCGTCGGAAAGATTCCGGGACTCATAAAAGCGGAAATCGGTGAAAACTTCGCCGACAGCGACTGCGATTTTGTATTTTATGCGGAATTTGAGCGTATGGAGAATATTCCGGCATTTCAGGTGCATCCGCTGCATGTTGCCCATAAGGAACGTTCGGCGCCGTATGTAAAAACACGCTTTGTCGCAGACTTCGTTTCGGAGTAATCAAAACATTATTTAATATCGTTGAGCGTCTCGTAAGCTAAGTCCGGCAGGTCTGTAAAGACTGCGTCCGCACCGTTCTTTTCGAGGCGCTTCATTATTTTCGGGTCGTTTATGGTCCAGTACTGAACGGCTATACCGTAGCTGTGGGCGTAATTTATAAGCCTTGTAGTACCGAGGTTGAAGAAGTAATCCTTATACGGAATGTGCAGATATTTAAACTTGAAATGACCCTGCTTATACGGAATGTGAAAGAAACTCTGAAAATAGAATCTGACCACCTCGTGTATTGTGGCCGAACGTGTTATGTCGGGATATTTTTCGTCAAGATACCGAATATTGCTCTTGTGAAATGAGGCTACGGCCGTGCGTGAGAGCATATTATACTTTACCAAAAGGCGGTGAAGCTCATCTGCGGCACGATAGCCGATGTCACCGTCGTTTTTAATATCAACGGTAAAGGTGTAATCCCCGTACGGAGCAAGAAAATCAAATACGTCGCTGAGCCTTATAATGCGGAGTGAGTCCGGAATTTTGTCGCCTCGCAGACCCTCGTAAGGTATAGAACCGTCGGGAAGAACAAACTTTTCGCCCATATTAAGCTTTCGCAGCTCCTCAAAGCTCAGGTCGCACGGCAATACGCCGGACTTGCCAAAATATTCCTCCGAATCGCTTGTGCGGTCAAGCGTGTCGTCATGCAGGACTATTATTTGGCCGTCCTTTGTGAGGTGCAGGTCAAATTCAAAGCCTTCAAGTTCGAATTTATCCCTGTTTTTGATCATATTCTGAAAGGCGAGCAGAGTATTTTCCGGAGCGAGCCCTGCCCCGGAGCGATGAGCCAAAACTCCCGTCTTGCCATATGGCAGTATAGCCGGATTGTCGCTCTTAATGTTCTTCTTGGGCTTGTCGGGCGTTTCCCCTCTGAATATGATGCATACTAAAAATACAACCGCTGCCGTAATAAACAGCACCGTAAAAAATGTTTTCATTTTGCCCTCCTGCTTACCACGCATATAATGTGCATAATTAACAATATATATAGTATTATAAGGCGATTTATATAATAAGTCAATAAACAAAGACGAAAAGAAAGACGGACATAAAACACAAGCTTTATATCCGCCTTTTAAATTTATTTATGAGTCACCGTTATATCAGTCGTCCTTGCCGCAGCAGTATTTGTACTTTTTACCGCTTCCGCATGGGCACGGGTCGTTTCTGCCGGGCTTTTTGGCTTTTCTGACCGGCTGCTTCTTTTCACTGCCGTCGGTAGCTCCGCTTGTGGAGGTAATCTTGCCCTGCTGCTCGCGCTTTGTGTCCGCTTCGGTGCGGATTACAACCGTAAGAATGCCGGTGACCGTACCCTCGCGAATGGCATCGGTCATTTCCTCAAACATATCGTAGCTCTCCATACGGAATGCTACTATCGGGTTCTGCTGACCGTAGGAACGAAGGTAAATACCGCGCTTTAATTCCTCCATTGCGTCGAGGTGATCCATCCAGTGGCGGTCTACGTTCTGAAGAAGTATTTTTCTCTCGAGCAGGCTCATAATCTCCGCTCCGTACTTCTGCTTGCGGTCGTTGTAAAGCTTTTCGGCTTTTGAGAGGAAGTATTTAAGATAATCGTCGGGGGTCTTGAGCTCGTCGAGCGAATCGGAACCTATAATCCAGCCGAGCTTTGTCTTCATACCGGCGAGGTTCCACTCGTTTTCGGGAAGTGACGACGGGCAGTAGAACTGAACCATACTGTCAAAGTAGTCGTTTATCATCTTCTGAATCGTTTCGTGAAGATCAGCTCCGTCGAGCACCTGATTGCGTTCGCTGTAAATCTTTTTACGCTGCTCGTTCATAACGTCGTCGAATTCGAGGACGTTGCGGCGCGTTGCAAAGTTGTTGGCCTCTACCTTTTTCTGAGCACTCTCAATTGATTTTGAAAGAATGCCGGCCTCTATCGGCATATCGCCGACTGCCTTGAAGTTGTTAAGGATGTTATAGAATCTGTCACCTGCAAAGAGTCTTAAAAGGTCGTCCTCGGCAGAGAGGAAGAACTGGCTGTGACCGGGGTCTCCCTGACGTCCCGAACGGCCGCGCAGCTGATTGTCGATTCGTCTCGACTCGTGGCGTTCCGTACCTATGATGTAAAGACCGCCTGCATTTCTAACCTTTGCGGCTTCGTCCTTGAGCTCTTCCTTGTGCTTGTTTTCAAGCTCACGGAATGTCTTTCTCGCTTCGAGAATCTCTTCGTCGGAAGTCTCCGCATAACCTGTTGCCTCGGCGATAAGCTCATCCGAATAGCCCTTTTTACGCATCTCGGCCTTTGCCATGTATTCGGGGTTTCCTCCGAGAATAATATCGGTACCGCGGCCTGCCATATTGGTGGCTATCGTCACGGCTCCGAATTTACCTGCCTGAGCTATGATTTCGGCTTCTTTTTCGTGGTACTTGGCGTTGAGTACCTCGTGCTTTATACCGCGTTTTTTGAGTGCCTTTGACAAAGCCTCGCTCTTTTCGATGCTTATCGTACCCACGAGCACGGGCTGACCGTTTTCGTGACATTCTATAATGCGGTCGATTATCGCATTGAATTTAGCCTGTTCCGTTTTGTAGAGAACGTCCGGGTCGTCGATTCTTATCATCGGCTTGTTAGTCGGAATCGAAATGACATCGAGAGAGTAGATCTCCTGGAACTCGGTGCTCTCTGTCATGGCGGTACCGGTCATACCCGAAAGCTTGTCGTAAAGTCTGAAGTAATTCTGGAAGGTGATGGTGGCGAGCGTCTTAGACTCTCTCTCTACCTTAACGCCCTCTTTTGCCTCGATAGCCTGGTGCAGACCCTCGCTGTAACGACGGCCGAGCATTATACGTCCGGTGAATTCGTCAACTATGAGAACTTCGCCGTCCTTTACAACGTAGTCAACGTCGCGTTTCATAACGCCTATGGCTTTTATTGCCTGCTCTATGTGGTGGAGAACGGTTATGTTCTCGCTGTCCATAAGGTTTTCGAGGTTAAAATATGCCTCTGCCTTTGCAATACCGGATTTTGTGAGCGTTGCGGTTTTTGCCTTTTCGTCAACTACGAAGTCGCCGTCCTCGGAAAGCTCCTCCTCGGCGTTCTGCTTTGAGTCAAGCTCCTTTACGGTAACCTTTTTAAGGGTTTTTGCGAAGCTGTCGGCAATCTTATAAAGGTCTGTCGACTTGTCGCCGACGCCTGATATGATAAGGGGTGTTCTCGCTTCATCGATAAGGATCGAGTCAACCTCGTCCACGATGGCAAACGAGTGACCGCGCTGAACTCTCTGCTCCGCATAGGCTATCATATTGTCTCGAAGATAGTCAAAGCCCATCTCATTGTTTGTGCCGTAGGTTATGTCGGCAGAGTATGCCGCCCTTCTCTCGTCGTTGTTGAGCTCGTGGACTATAAGTCCTACGGAAAGACCGAGGAAGCGGTAGAGCTTGCCCATCCACTCCGAGTCGCGGCGGGCGAGATAATCGTTGACGGTTACTATGTGAACGCCTTTTCCGGAAAGAGCGTTGAGGTAAGCGGGCAATGTTGCGACGAGGGTTTTGCCTTCGCCCGTTTTCATCTCGGCAATACGACCCTGGTGAAGTATGATACCGCCGATTATCTGAACCGGGAAGTGCTTCATATTGAGAACTCTTGATGAAGCCTCGCGGCATACCGCAAATGCTTCGGGGAGAATATCGTCGAGCGTTTCGCCGTTTTTAAGTCTTTCTTTGAACTCCGGAGTCTTCGCCTTCAGCTCCTCGTCGGAAAGGCGAGAATATTCGTCCTCATAGCTTAATACCTTTTTTTGAATGGGCATTACGCGTTTTACTTCTTTCGACGAATAATCTCCGAAAATTTTGGTTAACAGTGACATTTATCGTGTTTCCTTTCGTAAAAAGAATGGAGTTTGCCGTATACGAGTTACATTATACCATACATATTTAAAAAAATCATTAAAAATTTTTATAAAATTGCAAATGCTTTTTAAATAAAATTTATTGGGAAAGTGTTCGGTTTTCGTTGACTTTAGATAAAGATTTTGTTATTATTAAATGCATAGTTATATGCTATTTCGGTTTATTTATTAAAAGAAGCGAAGGAGGAATTAAATTGACCGACACAAAAACACTTGCATACATCAATATGTATGCCGTCCTCGGAACTCTCGAAAATCTCTGCGAGCTTGACGACAAGGCCAAGGAGATATTATCCGGACTTAAAAAGCCGGTATCCGTTTGTTTCGATGTTAAGCACGGACCGTCTGCAACAATTAAATTTACAAAGAGCGGCTGCCGTATGGAAGACGGAGTGAGAGATTGCGATATTTACATACCGCTTTCTTCCTGCGAAAAATTCAACGGCGTAATTGACGGAACCGTTACTCCTGTACCGCTTAAGGGTCTTACCAAGATAGGTTTCCTTCTCAAGACCTTTACGGCCCTTACCGACCGACTTTCAGAAGTAATGCAGCCGAGCGAAGAGGCTCTTAAGGACAGGGCGTTTTTTGAGCTTTCGACTAAGCTTACATTCTACACCATTTCCGTTGCGCTGTCTCAGATAGGCAATCAGGATAAAATCGGCCAGGCAAGCGCTTCTTATATGCTTGACGGTGATATAGCATTTTGCATTAAAGACGGCCCTGCCGCAACAATTCGCGTTAAGGATCATCACCTTGTAACAATCAAGGAATATCCGAAAAAGCCGAGAGCTATTATGCAGTTTGACACCATTGACCTTGCTTACGATCTCTTCAACGGCAAAGTTAATTCTCTTGAATGTATAGGTAAGGGTACCGTTGAGATTCGCGGCATGCTTTCCATGGTAGACAATATGAACAGAATACTCGACAGAGTAGCTCTGTATTTAGCATAAGGAGGGCGATAAATATGAGTAAATTCCCGGAATACAAACACACTAAGAGCCATGAATACTTTGACAGAGCCATTAAGGTAATACCCTCCGGTATTTACGGTCACCTCGGCCCCGCAGAGGGTCTTTGGGTTCCCGTTTCAAAATGGCCTTTCTATTCCGAAAAAGCAAAGGGTACATATTTTTGGGACGTTGACGGCAACAAGTACATAGATTATATGTGCGCTTACGGCCCCAATGTGCTCGGCTATAACGACCCCGACGTTGACGCTGCCGCTATGAAGCAGATGAAGCTCGGCAACTGCACAACCTCTCCGTCAAAGGTTATGGTTGAGTGTGCCGAAAATCTTGTAAATACCGTAGCTTCCGCAGACTGGGCATTCTTTGCAAAGAACGGCTCCGACGTTACAACGCTTGCGGTTATGACCGCTCGTGCACACACCCACAAGAAAAAGATGTTCTTCTTAAAGGGCTATTATCACGGCGACTTCCAGTGGGGTCAGAAGATAGACTACCCCGGCATTCTTCCCGAAGAGGTTGCAAACAACGTTGTTGTTCCGTGGTTTGATCTTCAGGCTCTTGAGGACGCTTACAACGCTTGCGACGGCGACGTTGCAGGCCTCATAGCTCAGCCGTACGATCACGGTAACTTCTATGACAACCGCTGCGCCTCCAAGGAGTATTGGCAGGCTGTTCGTAAGTTCTGCGACGATCACGGTATGGTTCTTATATTCGACGACGTAAGAACGGGCTTCCGTCTTGATATAGCCGGCTCAGACCATTATTACGGAATCAAAGCCGACCTTATCTGCTTCTGCAAGGCTCTTGCAAACGGATACAATATGTCTGCTCTCTGCGGCGGCGAGCATATGAAAGCCACCGTTTCGGGCGTTACATACACAGGCTCTTACTGGATGAGCGCAATCCCCTTCGCCGCTTCCATAGCCTGCATCGACAAGATGAAAAAGCTTAACACACCCAAGATGTTCCGCGAAATGGGCACAAAGCTTACCGAGGGCTTTAAGGCTGCCGGTAAAGAGCACGGCTTTGACCTTGTGGTTACCGGTGAACCGGCACTCTTCTATCTTCGTATCGCAAACGATGACAGCCTTATGCTTCATCAGGAGTGGGTATCCGAGTGCGTAAGCCGCGGCCTGTTCCTCGCGTCACACCACAACCACTTTATGAATGCCGCCGTTACAGACGAGGACATCAAAAAGTCCATAGAGATAGCTGAGGACGCATTCTCGGTAGTTGAGAAAAATCACCCCGAGCTCAAGGGCTGATTTCAAACACGGATTTAAGGCGGCTGTGCGTGGAGCGCGGCCGCCCGTAATACAAAACTTTACATTCAGGGAGGAAAATTATGGAAAGAGCACCTTTGACCAAGGAGGAATGGCTCGCGCTTGAGAAAAAAGCCAATGATTTAAGGCATCTCTGTCTTCAGACCACGGTTTGGGCGGGAAGCGGTCATATTGGCGGCGGAATGAGCGTTATGGACATTCTTACCGTTATGTATCACAGATACCTTAACATTAAAAAGGAAGATCCGAAGTGGGAAGATCGCGACAGATTCATACTCAGTAAGGGTCACGCCGGCATAGCTTATGCACCCGTGCTTTGCGATTTCGGCTACAATGATCCCGAGCAGCTCAAGACCTTTAACCTTACAAATTCCAAGATGGGTATCCATCTTGACTCAAATAAGGTTGCAGGCGTTGACGCTTCCACCGGCTCTCTCGGCCACGGCATTCCGATAGCGGCCGGCACTGCAATTGCCGCAAGAGTTCTCGGCAAGGACTACTACACCTACGTTGTAACAGGCGACGGTGAGCTTGACGAGGGTTCAAACTGGGAAGGTCTTATGACCATACGTCATTACAATCTTACAAACTGCATCACGATTGTTGACCGTAATCACTGCATGATAGACGGCAACACCGAGGATGTTATGAAGCTCGAACCGCTTGCGGATAAATTCGTTGCATTCGGCTTCCATACAATCGTTTGCGAGGGCAACAACATCGTTTCTCTCTGCAAGGCTATTGATGAGGCACACAAGACCAAGGATAAGCCTACCGTTATAGTTGCCGATACCATTAAGGGCGTCGGAATTAAGCTTACAAGCGGTAACTACAAGTGGCATTACGGCGCCATTGACGATGAAATGGCAAAGGTTGCCGCAAAAGACCTTGATGAATACAGTGCTGAGCGTATAGCTCGCTGCGGAAAGGAGTTTGAATAATGGCAGGCGGATTTGTATATAACGTAATTGAGACTCCCGAGCTTTCCACCTCGGAGATTTACGGAAAAACCTTGGCGGACCTTGCCAAGGAGCATAAAGAAATAGTTGCGGTCACAGCTGACCTTGCAACCTCCACAAAGCTTCAGGACTTCACAAATGCGTGCCCCGACAGAGTTTTCAATGTCGGTATCGCAGAGCAGAATATGATCGGCGTAGCGGCAGGTATGGCAAGAGCGGGGCTCGTTCCCTTTGCCTCGACCTTCTCCGTGTTTGCTTCTCTTCGTGCGGCAGATCAGCTGCACACCGATATCTGCTATCAGAATGTCAACGCTAAAATTATAGCTACGCATTCCGGCACCTCTTTCGGTCAGGCGGGTTCTACTCACCACGCTATTGTTGACCTTGCGGTTACAAGAGCTATGCCCAATCTCACCGTTATCTGCCCGGCAGACGGTTATGAGACGGCAAATGCGGTTCGCGCCGCTTATGAAAACTACGGCCCGTATTACATCAGAATTAACCGCGGTTTTGACCGTGTTCTTTATGATAATGAGGATTACGGCTTTGAAGTAGGTAAGGCTGTTGAGGTTCATCCCGGCACCGACATTACCGTAATAGCCTGCGGCTCCTGTGTATTCCAGGCTCGTGAGGCTGCCAAATTCCTTGAGAGTGCAGACGGACTTAAGGTTCGCGTGCTCAATATGCACACCATTAAGCCAATCGATAAAGAGGCTATCTTAAAGGCTGTTCAGGATACTCGCCGTATAATCACGGTTGAGGACCACAACATAATCGGCGGTCTCGGCTCTGCCGTTGCCGAGGTTGTTGTTGAATCCGGTAAGGGCTGCGCCTTCAAGAAGCTCGGTCACCCCGACAAGTTCGCTCCCATCGGTCTCCACGAGGACATTATGTCCATGGTCGGCATCGACGCCAACGGCATAATCGAGGCAGTTCGTGAGCTTATGCATAAGGACTTTGAGTTAGACGACAACTGGGACGATGAGGTCTGATTTTGTCTGATATTCTTTGACAAAACGAATTAACCGATTTCTGTCGTACCGCAGTACGCGGCGGTCAAACTTTAATCCGTTTTCTCTAAAGCCTATCAAACAAAATAAATTTTGCAAGGTATTCTTTGATAAAACGAATTAACCGAT
>OLRS01000896.1_pt1 | contig 32010 bp, 22 predicted proteins | sample 1673171 | NCBI WGS metagenome assembly OLRS01 (sample SAMEA3136762, study PRJEB25190) | human gut metagenome | biome: human gut; feature: human-associated habitat; material: faeces | place: Austria | collected 2013
GGTTCCACAGCTCTCCCTTCCATAGCTGGTTTCTTATTTCCGGAAAACGTTCGAATAATTTTCTGCCGGTGATCCCCTTCAGATATTTGACAATTGCTGTTATAGACAGCTTTGGTGGAGCTGATACAAAACAATGAACATGGTCACCTTCACCACATTCAAATAAATGAACGGCAAAGCCCTTGTCCTCAGCAATCTGCTGCACCAGTTCCTGAAGGTATTCCTCAATTTCTGGATTTAATATTTTCCGCCGGTATTTCACTGACCATACCATATGGTAGTTAATATTACACACACAAGTTCTATAATGTATTAGATTTTCTTTCATACATATAGTATAACATAATGAGTGGAAACGCACAACAAAAAATCGAACATATTTTCGATTAATTATATGCCGGTTACGGCATTAATATCAAGGAGTTAAGGGATTATTATATTATTTCCATGTGCAGATATGCACAATTCTACGCTTTCATCTCGGTAATTGAATTGCCGAGGATTCCCGCTTATCGTCCTAAAATCACAAATACATATGAAAAAGAATAAATATCTGATATTTTTCAAACAACAAAAATGTCGCAGTAATGATTTAAAAAATCATTACTGCGACATTTCCTTTACATTATTTCTTCGTCTTCGTCGATATGTACATCTCCTGCTACCTCATCCGGTACTGGCCAGATATGGATGCAGTTTGGTGTCTCAATATGATGGGGTTTATCATTCATAACGATAATATTCTTGTCATAGTCTACAGTAAACGTAGTGATGGAGTTGCTTGCATGGTTCGCAAGTGCGATGTGCTTATTATCTGGGAAGATTACCAGATCCTTCGGATAATCGCCACTGATCGGAAGATTGAACTTCTTCTCAAGAAGTCCGGTCTCATGGTCAATCTCATACATGGAAACCGAATTCTCTCCGGCAGTTGTACAGAACAGATGCCTGCCGTCCGGTGCAAGTGCAAGTCCGGATGCCGCATTGTGGATCGCATCCTCGTCATTCGGCTTTCTGAGTGTGCTGACACTCTGGAGCAGTTCAAACTCAGGAGTACTGCCGCTTCCGTCATAGCTGTAAACCTTGATCTCATTGCTCAGCTCAAACAGGATATATGCAAACCTACCGTCTGCACTGAAACGGATGATCCTAGGACCGCTCTCTCTCGGGCAGCGGAGGATGTCGACCAGTTCCAGCTTATGCTGTCTCTTGTTGATGCGGTAGATCTTGACCTGATCGATGCCGTTGTCAACTGCACACAGGTATTTGTTGTCCGGTGTAGGACGTACACAGTTTACATGTGGACGGAAGTTACGCTCTGCAACGCTTCCAAGTCCCTTGTGATAAACACCATCCATGATACGTCCGAGACTTCCGTCGCGGCGTGTATGTACAACCGTCACCTTGCCGTCATGGTATCCTGCCACATACAGATATTTGCCGTCCACGTCTGTTGCCAGGAAACATCCTCTCATTCCGTCGATGCTGACTCTGTTAATGCGGGTCAGGTCACCGTTCTCGTCACGTTTGAACACTGCCACACCTTCGTCCTCGATGGAATACAAAAACTTGCCATTCTTGGAAATTGCCGTATGAGATGCATTGCTGACCTGTACTTCGCTCCGTTCTTTCAGAGTACCTTTCTCAACATCTACATCGTAAACCTGAATACCTTTACTGTTGCCGTGGGTATATGTTCCCACATAGGCTACATATTTCTTATTCCCCATGATATTGCCTCCTAAAATCGCGCGTTGTCGTCGTCCACGCAGAGACAGTGCTCTGCATGAACTTAAGTGGTTACTGTTCACTCCAGCAACCTCAGGTGTCCTTATTATATCACAATCCAATTCCAAGAACAAGTTAGCATTCAGGAGGAAATGTATTTTATCTTATACTTAATGTACTTTATTTTCCACTCAATGTTTTTTTCTGTAATACAGAATGCCGACGGTCCCACCTGCTGCCAGGATCAAAAGTGCCCAGAATACCCAGAGCGCCGTGTCATCTCCTGTTTTTACAGTTTTCACACTTGAAGAGCTGCTTTTTACAGAAGGATTATTTCCGGAAGAAGACGATGCTGCTGTGGATGTTACAGATGGCGATGGTGTAACAGATATCACCGGTGTGGGAGTGATCTTTTGGATCTCTTCTCCCTTTGGCTTTGTGTGGATGTCGTAGAGGATCTCCCCATTTTCTTCCATTGGGACACAGACAAGAAACGGCGCGATCACCCCGTAGTTTTTTTTCCCGTTCTTCTGGCGGATGAGGTAAATTCCTTCATTGAGATCTTCAAAAACAAGTTTTCCATCTGCGTCTGTCATCCTTGTTTCTGCCGAAAGTTTCTTCGCCGTCACCCAGGAAGAAAGTTTTTCTGCCGCTTCTTTGTAATCTGTGGATCTTGACAGATTCCAGGGAGTTACCTTACAGCCTTCAAACGCCTCTGTCAGATGCCAGCCATTCTCCTTCTGCTCTGCCACATAAAAACATTCCAGTGCAGTGCCTTCCCGATCTGTCCCGATCTCATTCAGCTGAACCGTGATGCTTCCCTTTCTCTCTGCCGCATCCACAGAAACAGCCGGAAGAACTACAAATATCAGGATCACAGCAAGTAGAAAAACGCCTGCTGTCTTTTTATTTTTTCTTTTCAACCTTTTTCCTCCTTCCTTTTTGATGGCTTAAGGAGCCAGAATCCTGCTGCTCCCAGAAACATTATGGAAAGTACAAAAACTCTTTTTCCCCAGATCAGAAATCCGGATTCTTTTGCCTGTTCTGCACGTTTCTGTGCTTCCCGGTATGGAATCCTCTTTCCTCTTACAAGAAGCCTGTGTGAGTTGATCCCATAGGGAGTACAGGTCACCAGTGTCACCTGATCCTTTCCCTCTTCGATCCGCAGAAGATCTGTGCGGTCCGGTGTCACGGTAACGATCTGGTCCACCTGATACGCCAGCTTTTCTCCCAGAACATTCAGGAAAAAAAGATCTCCCGTCTTCATCTGATCCAGATCTGTAAAAAACATCCTGGTCGCGATTCCTGTATGTGCCGCGATCACAGCATGTGTCCCCGCTCCCCCGACAGGAAGTGAAGAACCAAACAGATGTCCCGCCCCCTGTTCCAGAACATGCTCCGAAGTTCCATGAAAAACCGGCAGAAAGACCTCGATCGACGGAATTTCCAGATAACACAGGATCCCGTCTCCGGAGACATCCAGAAGTTTCTGATATTCTCTGTATGCAGAAGTTTCTTCTGCGCCACCTCCAAAACTGTCACCCGGAAGTACTCTGCCTGCGCGAAGTTTTGAATTATAGTTTCTGGCTTCGCCCAGAAGTTTTTGCTTCCCGGTGTCCGACAGTTTCTCTGCCTTTTTTTCATATTCATAGATGACTTTGCTCTGGTTTCTCTGATTTACCCACTGACTGACAAACGGATAGTTCAAAAATCCCATCCCCACCAGAAGAAACAGGAAAAAAATCAGTCTCTGTCTTTTCACATCTTCCTCCTTCTGTACAGAAACAGCCCTGTCAGAAAGACCATCAGAAATGCCATGCCGATCAGGATCGAAAGCACATACTGCCGCATCCACGGACTTGCCGTCTGCTTTTTCCTGGCTGCTTTCTGCGGATTCTTCTGTTCTGTGACACGATGTCCTCTTACCAGGAGCCGATGGCTGTTGATGCCATAGGGTGTACAGGTTACCAGCGTTACCAGATCTTTTTCCGGAATGATCCGAAGAAGTGACGTATCCTCAGGCCTGACGACCCGGATCTGATCCACCTCATAGGCAAGATGCCGGTCCAGAACCTGTATATAAAAAAGATCTCCTTTTTTCAGAAGAACCAGATCTGTAAACAGTTTCTTGTCAGAAAGTCCTGTATGGGCAGAAAGGACACAGTGCGTATCCTTTCCCCCTACAGGCAGAGAAGTGTTCTCAAGATGCCCAACACCCTTTCGCAGCACCTCCTGTGAAGTGCCGTGGTACACGGGCAAAAATACATTGATCTCCGGAATCTCTATATACCCCATGATCCCGCCACTTTCCAGATCCAGAAGATGTTCATACTGCTTTTCTTCTGTTCCATCCACAGCAAGATCCGGGTCAAAAGGATCTGTCAGAACGGCTTCTCTGTTTTTCAGTTTTACATTATATTCTTCTGCTTCTTTCAGCATTTGATGGATCTGTGTTGTATCCATTTTGTCGGTTTCTTTCTGATATTCGTAGATGACTTCCTCCTGCCTGTGCTCATAAAGAGAATTGCTGACAAAAGGATATGCCATCAGAAGTATCCCTGTTCCGATCAGAAATCCTGGAACCAGAAGCGGGCGTTTTTTCCTAGTCTTCATTTATTTTGCACGGTTTTTGCGGATGGTCATAGAATAGTAGCCACATCCTGCTGCCACGGCAAACGCACCTGCCAGAACGAAGAACCAGATACCGCTGCCGCCGGTAGATGGAAGTTCGAAGCCTTTGATATTATTGATCGTTACTTTGAAGATACCGTCTGTGTTGCCATCCTGGCTGATTGTTCCAATATACTGATTGTTATTCTCTTCTTTTCCATCCAATACATAGGTATTGTTTCCTGTTTTTGCTGTAATCTTAATCTTAACCGGTGCCTTGAGGAGATTATAGCCTGAAACGGTACTAAGCTCTTCAAGGAAATATGTTCCTTCTTCAAGACCTTTGATATTCAGTGCACCGCCTGCTGCCGGATGTATTTTTGTATTGTTTTCTGCACTGGTTTCTGTTTTGGAAGTTACATGGTAAACACCATCACTTACTTTTTTCATCTCATAATAGGTTCTGCCTGTTGTTTCTGCCTTTCCATCTTTTGTGGAATAAAGAACGAACGTGATCGCATTTTTATTGGAATCTGTTACCGCTGCTGCACTTCCTGCCAGTTGTTTATCTGCTTTGATTCCAAATGTATACTCTGTAACTTTATCCCAATCCGTTTCCATGTCTGCACTGCTGCCGATCTTATACTGGAGTTTTACTTCATTCGGGTTTCCTGCCGGTCCGCTGATCTGAGTATCTGGTCCGATCTTTGCATTTTCATTTACTACTGCCGTGTAATAGAAATAGATTTCCTTTGTTGTTTCTTCTGCATCAGCTGCTGCCCAGTTACTGATCCTTTCAAGTCCTTTTTCTGTCAGGGTAACAGCAATTGTTTTGCCACCTATATATTCCGGTTCTGTTCCGGTATAATTTTCGACTTTTGTAGTATAATACTGTACCTCATCGGTGTTCTCCAGTGAATAATTATTATTTGTTGTACGTACAATTACATTTTTTAACTGAATTCCATCTTCCTCTGTTTCCGGTGTCAGACCTTTGCTCAGGTTATCCACAAGAATATATTTTTTGAACTGTTCCTTATTTCCATTGGCTACGGTTGGAATATTCGGAACTGTTCCTTTCAGACGGAAATGAACAGTGTCTCCAATGGAAGTAATGTCTGTATCGTCTACACTTTCACTTCCATCTGTCTTATCTTCGTTTGCTGTCACAATCTTCTTTTCTGTTTCCGGTTCGTCGGTGCTGTTTTTGACCTCTGCTGTTACATTTTTTTCCCAGTAAGCTTCTCCCTCATTTGTAGTGACATACGTAGGCAGTGCAATGAGGAAAGGACTCTGAATATTCGTCAGGGATACCTTTTCTCCATTAATACTCGCATTTGCAGAGTTCCACTCTACTACAGCATACAGACCATAGTCCGCATTTTCGATCTTAGCTGTGCCACTGGCATTTCCATCACTGCCTGTTGTTACAGAAGTAAAAGCAGTTCCTCCTATATATTCTTTCAATGAAGTCTCTGTCTGTAAATTAATACTCTGCAAATATTGTGTATTAATTTCGTTAATATCTTTGTAATAGTACATATCGCCATTTTCAGTTATGTGATAATCCGCTGCTGCAGTGATTTTAAACGCAGCTGCAAACGCAGCTTCCACACCATACGCCATGGAAATTTTATTTCCATCTACGATCTGATAGAGATCACCGACTTTTGCATATCTGAACTCTACTCCATCAATAGGGTCCTTACTTTCACTTCCATTTTTGTATTTTTTAAGTGTCAGAGATGGAGCTTCCGATTCTTCATCCTCCTCTCCAAGCAATGTTTTATAATATTTATCTGTCACTAGTGTCGCCTTTGGTGTATCTGTCGCTGCTGCCTGTACAGAAAGCGGTGCTCCTCCTATCAACGTAGCGATGGCCGCCGTACCAGCCAAAAATTTCAGAATTCCTTTTTTCATTCTGCATACTCTCCCTTCTTTTTGCTGTTTCTATTTCTGCTTCCACTGCTGATCCAGAACGCACCTCCGATACCTGTAGCAATAAGTCCCAGAATACCTGGCCAGAAGAAACCGTTTCCGCTGGTCATCGGCATTGTGAATGTATTATTTGAAATCTTATATTTCAGTTTTACATAGACAAACCTGCCCTGAGTTTCTGCTACTGGTTTTATTTCGTTTCCAGATTTCGTTTTCAGAAGCATTGGAAGTTCTATATCCGTAATCGGATTTTCAAGTCCCTGGGTTCCTGCAAGTGGCCTGATCTCGGTCAGGCGATATTTGTAACCCAGTTTCAGACCCCGGAATGTAATTCGGCCATTTTTATCTGTTTTTGCAATACCGTTGTTTCGCACCAGATTTCTGTTACTGCACACAGTTGCATCCAGATTCCGGTATTCCGCTTCACTGTCTTCGTCTGTTTTTCCATCATCTTTTCTGTACTGCAGCAAAAATTCTACATTTTGAAGTGCTTTGCCGGTACCGTCTGTTTTGATGATTTCAATGCTGCCTTCCAGAATATTTCTGAATGCAAATGACGGATGTGTTTCTTTTGTATCTGCAAATTGTGCTCCGCCACTTTTTCCACTGACGGAGTTAGAAAGGTTTGTATTTTCTGCTTCAATTTCGGTACGGAATCCCGGTACATATCCGGAATCCTTTCCATCTTCTTTTTTCTTTCCTGAAGAATCTGTTTCTTCTATATAATATGTGATCTTGTTTTTTCCATCGTTATTCCCGTAGATTGGCAGTCCATAGATGGTTATGGTCTGGTTGTTTTTGAGGTAAAATTCCCTGCCAACAGTAATATCTTTCTGCTCTTTTGTTACTACTGCTGTTCCATTTTCTTTCTCCGTTTCCGTAGCAATCACTGCGTGATAAGTTCCCTGAACTTTTCCATTATTCGTAAGTGTAAACCCGAAGATACGGTCATTCAGGTTAAACTTCTTTGTTTCACCAAGATCTGCAGTTTTGGATGCCTGAATCTCTGTAGGCGTATTAACAAAACAAAACGCCGTCTTTTCCGTTTCACCGTTTCTTTCTTTGCCTTCTGCTGTATTTTTCTCTTCCTCCTGATAGTATCCGCCATGATTTTCTCTGACGTGATAGACAGTGACATCCTTCCCATCCTTTTTTATCGTGGCAGATCCCGGAATATATTCCGGGAGCCCCTTCCAGATGGCTTTCCAGGAATCGTATTCTCCATATGCCGGAAGCAGTCCATCCTTCGAAGTATCCTGTGTTACTCCACTATCTTTTTCTCCATTCAGCACCACAATTGCCCTCTTGCTGAAAGACTGATAACTTCCATCTGCTTTCTGATACTGAATTTCCAACGTGATTTCCGGACAATTCCATTCATCTCGGAATTTTTCCGGAATTTGGGACAAATCCCATTTTTTCTCTGCATAGCGCACGGTCGGATCAAAAGAATTTATAACTGTAGTTATATAACGATATCTCCAGTCACCATCTGTCTCATTATTCTTTTTCTTTCCATCCTGATAATCCACATCATAAATCCCACCTGAAAAAGATCCAGAATACGCATGATTTACAGAAGTTTCTCCCTCTGGCTCAGTAATCATTGTTCCATCTGTATTAAGTTCTCTTGCACGGTATTCATATCGAACCACCTGATATGTTCCGTCAATACTCTCAATACCATAGACAGGAAGCCCTCCAAGTTCTGTTGATTTCTCATTGATGTCCTCTGCCTCTACATTGTCTTCGCCGCTCAAAGTGATTCTGACTTCTGTTTTGTTTCCTGTTTTATCCGTGGAAGACAGATTCTGCCAGGGAGATTTCCAGGTTGATCCAGCTTCCAGTTTAACTGCCCGCCTCTGTACTGCAAAGCTCACCGTCCAGTTTCCATTTTTGTCTAATACCCTGGTACCATACACGTTACTGGTATCATTCCATACCTTACTCACTTTCAGTCTCGTAACCGGAAATGCATTTGCCCAGACAGATAAACTGTCTGATTCGTGATTTCCATAGGAATAATCCGTACCGGAAGTTCCTCTAAAAAATCCCATCACAAAAAATGGATCAAATTTTCCTGTTCCGCGGCTGATGATCTCATTCAAGATGCCATCTGGTGTTTCTGAAAGTGATGCCTTACTTAAATCCACTTTAAATAAGATTTCCGCATCCTTCGACTGCCTGAAAGAAATGTTTTCTTCACATAGCCTGTATTCCAGTTCATAATAACAGCCTTCTTTATTGTAAGCTCCACCTTTTGCATATTTCGGAAGATATTGCAGCTTATGCATCCAGCATGTATTATCTTTCATATACCCCTGCAAAATAACATTCACGCCATTTTCAGATACTGTAACAGATGCATCTTCCTGTACCAGATCTTTCAGAATTTCCTGAAGCGGTCGTGTCTGTGCAAAGCCTTTTTCTTTCCTGCTTCCTTTAAATAATTCTTTCAGTCCCATCCAGGAAGAAGGTTCTTCCAGCGCAACATTTTCTCCCTGCGCGTTATAGCAGGCTTTTACTCTTCCCTGCAATACAAACTGCAATGACAGGTAATATCCCAGATAATCTGCTCCCGTAGATTCCCGGATATCTGATTTGTCTGTGATATTTTCAGGTCTTTCAGAAAATACCTGGTCTGCATTCTCTGCATCTTTATGCTTCACATCCAGTGTACGCCATCTCTTTTCAATCCGTGCAGTCACTACCCGGACATGATTGGTAACGGTTGTCTCTGCTACCTCTGCTTCATAAGTTTTATCTTCTTTCAGCAAATATTTTTTTCCATAAAAATAACACCAGTAATCTCTCGTATTGTCGCGATAACCCGGAAGTCCATCTTCTTTGTCCCTTGCATATATTTCACGAATACCATATTTCCATGGCATTCCATTTGGTGCATACTTTTCCAGTTCTCCATCTGTTCCTGTAATCTGAAACAGATATCTGTCGTTTTTTCCTTTCACTTTTTCCCAGACAATCTGATATGGTTTATGTCCCTGTTCATCAACAACTTTTAATGGATATAGTGCACTTCCGATGGCATTTCTCATTCCCGGCTGTGCCTCTGCATAACGAATCACTTCAAACGAAATAAGTCCCTGACTGTTCAATTCATCCACAGACGGACGGAAACCAAAAAGGTTATTGTTGTCATCCCATTTTTTGGTTCCTTCGATCACAATTCTGTCATCGCTGAGAACATTCTTAAACGTCGCATCTGGAATTTTTTCTTCATCATCCGAAGCATACAGATTCTCTACCCTATATTCCTGTGGATTTTCTTCTCCCTGTAGCTGATCTCCGGTCTGTCCCCGGATCAGTCTGCCAGCTTTGTCACGGTTTCCCGGCTTTGCAAAGGCAAGACTGTAACTGTCATAAGTTTCTGATATTTTTTTCTCTTCAATTCTGTACTGAAATTTCTCGCCACTTGGTGCATAAATTTCCAGATCCTCAAACGTTCCTTCTGCGGATGCCAATCCTGTATATTTTCCAACAGGAGAAAACTCATTATAATCAAGCGTTAACATCTTTTTGAAGGATATATCCCGCTTCAGTACATCTTTTCCATTCTCGTCTTTTCCCATATAATAACGGGTCAGAACATAGGTTACAGAAGGATATTTTTCTTCTTCTGTCTTTTCTGCCTCCAGAATTTTCTTAACGGTGAGATTTCCTTTCTCACTTTCATAAAAATTCTCTACCATAAAGTTATGGATCTCCGGCTGTAAAAACACCTTTCCTTCCCGGTCTTTCGGTATCCCCTCCATGGTTTCTTTGACTGTATAGGAATATCGTCTTCCATCCTTATCATAAAGAGGAAGTTTCTGATCTGTTCCATCTGCACTTTCGGCAGTCAGTTTCTGTCTGCCATCTGCATCTGTATCGATCCGGTTACGGTTTTCACCCATATATTCCAGAAGAAAACGGTATGCTGCATTGACATACTGTTTCGACCAGTCTTTGATCGTAACGGATGCACATTCGCTGCCTTCTCCCTTTTCTTCTTCCAGTTTCTGGTAAATGGTAAAGGTTGCTTTTGGAAGTACCGCTTTGTCAAAACCTCTCGGGACATTTCCCCAGATCTTTTTGCCTTCGATTCGAATATCTTCCTTCAAGCGATTGACAAAAGTTCCGTTCTCACCAAGAATCCAGCTTCCATCAGACAGCTGCGCCAGACGGGTGTCCTCCGTCACTTCTTCCAAAAATCCCTCCTCATTTCCGATCAGATTTTTTTCCGGATCAAGATATTCCACCGTTGTGTAATCAAAAAGCTCGGCGTTGACATGCATTTTTTCCTGCGCATAATACAAAATTTCATATCCATACTCATCATACTTCGGCAGATTGTCAAAATCGACAGTCCAGTCATAATGGCTGTCTCCTTCTTCTGTCGGCCGCCAGAGATGATCTTTGTAAAACAGCTCCAGTTTCACGCTTCCATCTGCTTCATGCACCTGACGGTAAAGATTCAGATAAATGTCAGGGCGGTCGCCTTTTTCGAAACGATAATGATCCTTCCACTGCTTGTGGAAGACGATCTTCTTCGTTCCGCTGAGTTTGTTTCTCAGATAAAAATGCTGCTGGTCTTTTGTGTGGGAATCTCCTACCTGATACTTACTGGAAGTAAGGGAAGTGTATTCTGTTGTGATCCCGGTCTGTTTTAATTCATTCAGGGAAAGTTCCTGATAACTGCCGTCAGGAGTCTTTTTTGCATAGACTTCTTTCACGGAATAGTGAACGACAGATCCGTTCTCATCGTATTTTGGAAGATCATAGAAATAAAATTTCTGATTTTTTACCGCCGTGTCAATGCTGATCTCCTGATACATGGAAACTGTTTTTCCATCTGCATCAACAGGAGCGTGCTCACCTGTTCCGGTGTTGATCGTCCCTTTCTGATAATCTATCACACCTGCCTGGTCACAGATCAGCTTCGCATAAAGACCAAGCCCCTGCGTCTTAAGAGCTTCTCGCAGTTCGGTCCTTCTGGTTCCGTCACCATCGATCCATTCTTTTGTCACATCCAGAAGGATTCTCCCAAGTCTCTGGTTTGTGATGGTATAATAGGAAATCCCCTCGATGTTTTTCGTCTGGAACATGACACGATACCAGTGTTCATCCGAATGATAATAAATCGCCGGATTTTGCGCGGAAGAACTGTCCTGATAGCGTTTCCAGATCTGTTCCATTTCTTCACCGCTATAGTCTCTGGCAGTGTTGGATGACAGATCACAGGGGACTTTTGCTTCTCCGTTGTTGCCGGTATGTGAAACAGACGTTTCCAACACCAGGATATTTTTCAGATCAAGATCCGTTGGGATCTCCACCTGTTTCTGCCAGAAATCCAGTGCCTTAAGCGTCACTGTCTGGATTTCCTGAAACTCATTTTCTCCGATTCGCTGATAGATCGTAAATGTCACGTCACCACGATGCTCCGCGTCGCTGTCGTCGATCCATTCCTTCCGGACATTGATAAACTGAAAATTCCCAGCACCTGGACGGTTGATGATCTCCCTGTAATAAGTTAAAGTTTCTTCATCAAACTGAACCTCGCCGTAGATGACACGATAAGCATCTGTGTCCTTTTCCACTACAAGGTAATCGTGCCAGCGTCCGTCCTTATCATAGAGAGGAAGATCAAGAAATTCCCCCTGCCAGCTTTCTGTCTCTGCCGCACGGATCACATTCCCTTCTTCATCCTGGATCTGTGTTTCCACACTGTCCTTCTCTCCATCCAGAGTCAGTGTGCCAAGTTCTTTTACCTGATTGGTGGAATCCTGCCGAAGCAGTGCCAGTGTGATCTTCGCATCTTCCGGTGCTTCTGTCTCGTTGCCTTCGGCCTCCTGCCATTTTTTGACAACTTTGTAATTTACCTTTCGCTCTATCCGGTTGACGATCTCGGAATGATAACTTCCGTCTTCCTTAAGCACACTTTCCACAGAAGAAGTATAAGAAACTTTTTTGTTTTTCTGCGTCAGGACAAACGAAGCATTCCCGGAATCTGCATCTTTCTTAAGCAGATTCGTGGTATCATTTCCCTGATATACTCCAATCTCTATCCATCGGTATTCCAGTTCATGTCCAAGTTTGTCATATTTCGGCATGCTTCTGCTTCCGGACATGGAGGTCATTTCCTCGTCGAATCCAGACAGGCTCTGTGTCACATCTGCACCGTTTTCCTGTACTGTGTACCACTGGTCATCATCTGTTCCATAACTTTCAACATGTTTGGCCTGCAGCGCAAATTCTACCCGCACATCCGTAAGCTCACCCTGCCAGGCAAGAGCACGCCAGGTTTTAGTGTAATCAGCCGTTACCGTTCCGGTGAGAACGTTGCTGACCGTGCCGTCGTTGTAGATGCTTTTGTCTGTGCTTTCACGGGTAACTCCATCTGGAAGAGTATCCTTTATCGCAAAGTCTCCATTCTTTTTGTAAGTAATCTTCCCGAGAACCTGCTCATACTTTCCATTATTCTCCATGCGTTCTCGTGTGAAATACACATAGGGATATCCTTCGGGATCATATTTCGGCAGGGCTTCCTGCTCTGTCAGGCATACACTTCCTGCTCCGGGATTCGCCAAATATTCGAACGTGATCTTCTGGCTGTCTTCAGTGCTGTTTGCAGGGATCACATATTTCAGCGTATCCCCTTCTTTGTTTTTCACCTGAGATGCCTTCCGGTAACTCGCATCCCCCCGCTTGCTGTAACGCCACAGGGTAAAAGATACTTCCGGCCGCTCTGTGCAGTCCTCCGCATCCTTCCATTCTTTCTCTGCCTGATAGGAAGCCGTGCCGCGCCGCGTCAGGATGATCGTTCCACCATTATAAACCGCTGTAGTATCTGTGCCATGATTGGAGAGATCTGTGTTGTTGTAATCAATGCTAAAATAATCTCCCTCCCCCGGATCATAGCTGTTCAGGCGATAATCCTGCGAATCACCTTCCCGGATATCATAGAGGATCTCCGTGCCGTCAATACGATACTGCGGCAGTCCGGAAACTGTGATGTCCATGGAAACAACTTTGCTTCCGTCTTTCTGTTCTTTTACCTGTGCATTTCGAGTCTGTTCCAGCGAACTGGAAATGGTGTTCACATCCTGATTCTTTTTCTGATACTGAAGATACAGTTCCTTTTGTACTGCATCTGTCAGATCACTGCCACAGCTCATATCGCCACAGCGGATCTCTACATGTGTAGTAACATCCATCTTTTTGATGTAATACCATCCAAACCCGATATTTTTATTAGAGATGTATTCCTCCCTCACTTTCTCGTCCGGAATATTCAGAAACTTATAATTCTGTGCCAGCTTATCATCCTGTGGATAGTCTCTGTCTGTCTCCGGATCCGGCGGGAGAAGTGTGATCGTCTGAATCGTCGCATTAAATAGTTGGCCATCGCTTCCTGTAACGGAAAGACTTCCTTTCAGTGAACCTTGTGCAAAATGCATCACATAATGTCCGGTTCCCTCAAGATCTTCCATCGTGATCCCGCTCTGACCATTCACCAGAAGTTCACTCACCTTCATGATCTGTGTTTTCTGTGTCTTGTCAGAATCCTGATATGTCACCTCCACCTTGCCGTACTGATAAAACCACGCTGCATACTCGTCTGCACTCAGACGTCCCGCCTGTGCGCCTTCGTTGTTGTCCTGCCAGTAGATATCCTGGCTAATCTCGGATGAATAGACTGGGATATTGTCAGCTCCTGCCGAAAAAACATCCTGCGTTTCTTCCGAGAGAAACAGTTCTTCTGACGCATCGGAAACTTCTTCCTGCACATCTTCTGTACTGTCCTGCAGATCATCTTCAATCGCAGCATCCGCAGTGCCTTCAGATCCATCGCCCTGCATTTCCTGTGGATTTTCTTCTGTGCTGTTATCTAAAAAATCTTCCTCCGAAATCTCCGTCCCTTCTGAATCACCCGGACTGTTGTCAGCTGATACCTCCTCTTCTGTCTCTGAAGAATCCATTTCTTCTATGCCTGCAGATGATATCTCTCCCTGCTCTTCCACCCCATCGGAAAACAAAACAAGTTCCGCCCCATAAACTGCGACCTGGTTGGTGCAGAAGATCAGGCAGATTATCATGGCAAGTATCTTTGTGATTCTTTTTTTACCGTTCAACGCCACCTCTCCTTCCTTTGCTGTTTGATTTTCAAAGAACTGCCGAAAAACTCATCAGGCATTTTCCCAAAAAATATTCAGGTACTCTGAAGAAGCGGTCACGCATCTCTTTTTCTTCTGTAGTGTTATCATAGCAGATTTTATACACTTCTTGTTCTTTGATTCTGCGCACTGCGCCTTGTTTCTGCGCAGACCACGATATGCATATAAAAAAACTCCGCAGACCGTTTTTATCAAACGGTCTGTGGAGTTTTTATTCATGCTTTCGTTCTTTGTGTGAGATAATGCAGATACCTGCTCTGTACCATGACCAGGCGGCTCTGTGCTACCGGGATCTTCTTGCCGTCTGCCATCAGGATATGATCTGTCCCCAGTTCGGAAATGTACCGGAGCTGGACAAAAAAAGACTTGTGCGGCTGCATAAAAGCCTGTGCCTTTGCAATTTCCCCAACTGCGCTCTCGAAACTTCCCGCCCGCCGGACACTGATGATCTTCTGCCGGTTGTACAGCGTGTAAGTGATGCGCCGCAGGGAATTCTCTGCATACATGATATCTTCCACAAAAATATGTCGGATCGAATCTGTCCCATGGATCAGTAATGGATGCTTCTTCTGCTCTGTCTGCGCCTCAAAAGCACTCTTAAGGGCAGGCATATCCATAATGCAAAAGTTATACTTATCCGGCTGTGTTTCCATGATGTTCTGAAGTTCTTCTACACTTTCCACCTGGCAGAGCTCTGCATCTGCTGTGATATTTCGTTTTATCCATTTCTGTATGGTCCTGCTGGTTTCGTTCTTATCGTTCGTCTGACTGCTGCATACTGCGATCCGAAACATAAGTGCCCTCCCAAAAATAAATAAAATGAGTTCCTGCGGACAGATCCTAATCCTTATTCAGTTTTTATTTTGTAAAAAAGCCTCTGACTTTGTCCAGAGTTTCCTCAATCACGGCATCACTGTGTGCTGTGGAAAGGAACATTGCCTCGAACTGTGACGGTGCGAGGTGGATTCCATTTTTCAGCATGTGCAGGAAATACTCTGCGAATTTCTTTGTGTCGGAAGCTTTTGCAGAAGTGTAATCCCTTACTTCCTCTGTCGCAAAGAAGATGCTTCCCAGAGAAGAAACATGGTTTACCTGGTACGGGCTTCCTGTTTCCTTGAGGATCTCTTCCATGCTTCCATAGAGTTTCTGACCTTTTGCTTCCAGATCCTTATAAACTTCCTGATGTTCATAAAGATATTTGAGCTGTGTCAGTCCTGCTGCCATGGCGATCGGGTTTCCACTTAAGGTACCTGCCTGGTAAACCGGACCGGCCGGGGAAACCATCTGCATGATCTCTTTTCTTCCACCGTAAGCGCCGACCGGCATTCCTGCGCCGATGATCTTACCGTAAGTAACCATATCCGGTTTTACGCCAAAATATTCTGCTGCCCCGCCAAATGCAAGACGGAATCCTGTGATGACCTCATCAAAGATAAGAAGTGTTCCATACTGGTCGCACAGAGTACGAAGTCCCTCAAGGAATCCTTTCTTCGGCGGGACAACGCCCATGTTTGCTCCAACCGCCTCTACGATCACGGCCGCAACCTGATCCGGAGCTTCCTCGAGAAGTGCTCTGACGCTGTCCAGATCATTGTAAACTGCTGTCATGGTGTCCTGGGTGCATCCCTTCGGAACACCGGCACTGTCCGGAACTCCGCTGGTCATCACGCCGGAACCTGCACTTACAAGAAGTGCATCACTGTGTCCGTGATAGCATCCTGCAAATTTGATGATCTTGTCTTTTCCTGTAAAACCTCTTGCGGCACGGATCGCACTCATAACTGCCTCTGTACCGGAATTGACCATACGAACCATCTCCACATGCGGGATATGCTCGCAGATAAATTCTGCCATCTCGACCTCGATCTCTGTCGCACAACCGAAACTTAATCCGTTTTCGCAAGCTTTGAGCACACTCTCACGGACTGCCGGGAAATTGTGTCCGAGGATCATCGGTCCCCAGGAATCTATGTAGTCGATGTATTTGTTTCCATCCACGTCATAAATATAGCAGCCATCTGCACGCTCGATAAAACGCGGAGCCATGCCGATCGCACCGTATGCTCTTACCGGGCTGTTGACGCCGCCCGGAATTCTCTCGACTGCACGTTCAAATAATTCTTCTGATCTTCCCATTATCCAATTCTCCCTTCATCGATAAAACGGGCAAGTTCTTTTGCATAGTAGGTCAGATAAATAGAAACACCTGCACGGTAAGCACTTGCTGCCATCTCGCACACAATCTTGTCCTCATCGATCCAGCCCATCTTGGCTGCTGCTTTGACCATTGCATATTCACCGCTGACGCTGTAAGCTGCGATTGGAACATTGGTTGCCTTATAAACTTCTGATACCATGTCAAGGTAAGACATTGCAGGTTTGATCATGATGATGTCTGCGCCTTCCTCGATATCTGTCAGGGCTTCTTTCATTCCTTCACGGCGGTTGTGGTAATCCATCTGATAGCTCTTGCGGTCACCAAATGCCGGAGCGGAACCAGCTGCATCACGGAATGGTCCGTAGAAAGCAGATGCATATTTTACTGCATAGGACATGATCGGTGCTTCCTTGTGTCCTGCTTTGTCCAGACATTCACGGATCGCACGCACACGTCCGTCCATCATATCAGAAGGTGCTACCATATCCGCACCTGCCTCAACATGAGAAAGAGCTGTCTTTGCAAGCAGTTCCAGAGTTGCATCGTTTTCTACTTCATGACCGCATAGAACACCGCAGTGTCCGTGGGAAGTGTACTCACACATGCATACGTCTGTAATATAGTAGAGATCCGGGAACTGTTTTTTTGCCTCACGGAGTGCTCTCTGTACGATTCCGTTTTCGTCGTAAGCGCCGCTTCCGACTTCATCCTTATGATCCGGAATACCGAACAGCATGATGTTGCTGACTCCGGCTTTCGTCAGACGTTCCAGTTCATACGGGAGACGGTCCACACTGTAGCGGAACTGTCCTTCCATAGACGGGATCTCCTCCTCGATCCCCTGTCCTTCTCTTACAAACAGAGGGTAGATGAGAGAAGATTTGTCAATTCTTGTTTCTCTTACCATTTTGCGCAGAGTCTCACTGCCACGCAGTCTTCTTGGTCTTTGAATCAGATCCATTATTGTCACTCCTTATTTGTTTTTATCTGTTCAACAAGTGTCGTCAAATCGTCGATCGTAGCTTTGGATGCCATATATGTTTTCATTCCATAGCTGTCTGCTGCTGCTTTTGTCTGTTTGCCGATACATGCTGCTGTCACATTTGAATAATCAGAAAGTCCTGTGCTTTCTACAAAACCTTTGACGGTAGATGCGCTGGTAAATACCACGCAGTCGATACCGCCCCTCGTGATCTCTGCTGCTACATCGATCAGAGGATTTTTGTCATAGATGGTATCATAGGTCGGTACATCGTCCACCCTGGCACCGTGTTCTTCAAGGATTCTGACCAGATTTGCATTTCCCTTTGAGGCACGCGGGATCAGGATCTTTTCGCCGCCATGCAGGGTCTGTGCCAGTGCTTCTCCCAGGGAGTCTCCATCGTAAATTTCCGGGATCAGATCCGCCAGAATGCCTCTCTGCTCCAGAACTTTGGCTGTTCCCTGTCCGATCGCTGCCACCTTCAATGAAGAAAGACAACGGATGTCTTTTTTCATGGAGAACATTTCTTCAAAGAAAATCTCTGTCCCTGTCGGACTAGTAAATACCAGCCACTGATACTCGCTGATCTCATCAAGTGCCTGATAAAGTGCGCTCTGGTCTTCCAGTGCCACGGTACGGATGGACGGAAGTTCCAGGACTTCTGCACCTTTTCTTCGAAGTTCATCTGCTGTGCGGGAGCTTCTGCCCTTCGGACGTGTCACAAGGACTTTCCAGTCTGCGAGCGGAAGTCTCTCATACCAGCCAAATTCCTCAGAAAGACGGCAGACTTTACCAACTACGATGATCGCCGGAGTCTCGATACCCTGACGCTCTACTTCTTCTTTGAGTGTTGCAACTGTGGCAACGACTCTTTTCTGGTCGGAAGTTGTTCCCTTCTGCAGTACGGCCGCCGGCATCTCCGGGTCCATTCCTGCATTCAGAAGTCCCTGACAGATATCATTCAGAGCAGCGATCCCCATCAGGAATACGAGTGTTCCCTTTGTGTTGACCAGTGCCTGAAAATCGATGTCATATTCCTTACCTGCTCTTCTATGTCCTGTGATGATATGGACGGAAGAGCAGAAATCTCTGTGCGTTACCGGAATGCCGTTATAAGCAGGCACAGCGATCGAAGAGGTCACGCCCGGGACCACTTCATACGGGATCCCATTGGCAGTCAGAAGTTCCAGCTCCTCTCCGCCTCTTCCGAACAGGAACGGATCTCCGCCTTTCAGTCTCACGACACGGTATCCCTTCTGCGCTTCCTCAAGGAGCACCTGATTGATCTGCTCCTGTGGCATGGTGTGCTTGTCTGCACGCTTTCCTACGTTGATGAGTCTTGCAGAAGAAGGTATCTTTGCAAGTACGCCCTGTCCCACCAGACTGTCATAGACGACAACCTCTGCCTGGGAGAGAACCTCCATTCCTTTGAGTGTAAAAAGACCGATATCTCCCGGTCCTGCTCCTACGAGCCATACCTTTCCCTGTTTCATTCTGCCTCACCTTTATCCGTCTTTGTTCTGTCGGATTCTTTCATTTGTTTTGCAAGTGCGATGCCAAGTGCCTCTGCGTCCTCGCGCTTTCCACGGATGCTGTCTTTGAACCAGTTTCCTGTTTCTTCATTATAATACAGTCCGCGAAGGAAAAGTTCCTCTCCCTCAACCACACCAAACGCAGCCACCGGAGAAGAACAGCCGCCGTCCAGAAAACGCACAAAAGCACGCTCTGCACTTCCTGCGCTCCATGCATCTGCATCACAGTAGCCGTCCAGAAATGCATAGTCAACATTGGTACGTCCCTGTACTGCCAGGATTCCCTGCCCTGCTGCCGGGAGCATTTCTTCCTCTGTAAAATACCGGCTGATCCTGGATTCCAGTCCAAGTCTCTTAAGTCCTGCCGCTGCAAGGATCAGGGCTGAATACTGTCCCTCATCCAGTTTGCGGAGTCTCGTCTGAAGGTTTCCCCTGACACTTGCAACTTCCATATCCGGATATAACTCCCGAAGCTGCAGGGTCCGGCGAAGGCTGGAACAGCCAAGCGGTTTGGATCTGTCAAGTTCTGTTACGCCCTCCGGCAGTACCAGCACATCCCTCGGATCTTCTCTTCTGGAAAAAGCCAGCAGAGGAAGTTCTGCCGGCACTTCCATCGGCATGTCCTTCAGACTGTGAACAGAAAGTTCTGACCTTCCTTCCAGAAGTGCGTGATCCAGTTCTTTTACAAAAAGTCCCTTGCCGCCTACTTTATCCAGGGTGCGGTCCAGGATCTTGTCACCCGTTGTCTTCATGGTCAGGATCTCTACTGTCAGATCCGGATTATGCTCGTTTATGTAGTCCCTCACCATCTCACTCTGCAGCACTGCAAGCTTGCTTTCCCTGCTGCCGATCGTGATCTTATTCTTCATTGTCTGATGCCTCCATTGCCTCCTGAATTGCCACGCGGACTCTGCGGGCTTTCTTGTGGTTCAGCCCGCTTGCTGTGATTCCCACAACAACCTCGTCCTGCATGTAGATCCCCGGAAAATAAAAATCGCATTTGCTTTTGTCATCTGCGACATTGACGTAGATCCCCTGCTCCTTACAGACTCGATAGATCTCATCGTTTAGTTTCCAGTCGTTTGTCGCCGCGATCACCATAAATGCCATGGCAAAATCAGACCGTTTCACCGGACGGTTGATCAGATTTACAAATCCTGCCTTGCCAAGTTCATGAAGCTCCATCGTTGTCTTTGGAGCTACTGCGGTAATGTTCCTGGTAAACTGCAAAAGAGTCTTAATCCTCCTGGTCGCAATGTTCCCGCCGCCTACCACCACGATCTTCTTGTCAGACAGATCTACGAACATTGGAAAAAAACGTTTATTCTTCATATAATTTCTCCAATCCTGCCACGCACTCCAGGAAAGTGTCCTGTTCCAGACTGTCCCGGAGTCCGAAAATAAGTTTGTTGACCACTTTTCCTGCTGCAGTATCTACTGCTTCGAGAAGATTTGCACGGTCGGAGTCATCCATTGGTGTATTCTTGAGGATCTTGTGGATACGCAGGTTCAGATCCTGCACTGCATCCTCCCTGATCTCCTGGATCCTCGGGATCACATCCCTGCCATCCAGCCACTGGAAAAATTCATCCATCTGTGCCCTGACGATCTCGCCGGCTTTTGTGATGCTCTCCATGGATTCCGGAGAGATCCTCTCGGTGCGGAAACTGTCCATATCATATAAGGTAACGCCCTCTTCTCCTCCAAGTGCCGGTTCGATATCCCTCGGCACAGCAAGGTCAAGAAGAAGCAGTGGTTTCGTAAGCGTGATATCATCAAACAGTTCTCTGCGAAGTGTATAGTTCGGACTGGCTGTCGCACTGACTACTACATCACATTTCGGCAGAAAGTTCATTCGTTCACCATAATGGATCCTGCTGCATCCGATCGGAATGCTCACCATTCCGCTTCTGTACTGACGGACGGTTACGGTGACATTCGCTCCGGCATCACGGAGAGTCTGCGCTGCAACCTTACCCATCTCTCCGTTTCCGATAACCATGCAGATTTTGCCATGCATGTCATATCCCTGTTCCCACAGACTGCTGACTGCCTGATGGATCACAGACGGATTTCCATGTGCAAGCGGAGCTTCTGTCTTGATCTTTTTGCCCGCGGTCACTGCCATGCGGAAAAGGACTTCCAGCACACTGTCCGTGGTAAAATGTTCTCTCGCAAGATTGAGTGCATCCTTGATCTGTGTAAGGATCTGATCTTCTCCAAGAATCTGGGATTTCAGACCTCCTGCCAGATAAAAAAGATGCTCAACCGCTTCTTTATCTTCTCTTGAAATAAAATATTCTTCATAAGAAGGATCCTGTATATTTCTGAGCTCGCAGAGACACTGGTATAAAGAAAGTTCCTGCTCATCCTCATGGCTCGCCCAGATTTCCAGGCGGTTACAAGTAGACAGGATGATGCATCCGTGGATGCCTGCTTTTTCTTTCAGTTTCTCCATTGCCTCTCCGGCGTTTTTTTTCGTAAAAGCGAACAGGGCACGGACATCCACCGGTGCTCTGTCGTGGTCTATTCCTATCATGGATATTGTCATGATATTATTACTCCTTTGTGTTACTGCCGTATCTTTTTCTGTAAGAATCTGTCGGTTATGCGAAAGACTCCTGCAAAAAAACATACTGTTTTAATGATAGTCGTTTGATCTGATAATGTCAATGGAATTCCTCGGATTTCAGTGGTAAAATTTGATGTGAAAAATTTCTTTTTCCCACTATGTATACCAAAAAACATACCGGATCTCTGTATATTTAGAAATCCGGTACGTGCTTTGTTTCTGTGATATTTATTTGATCTTTATTGTGATTGTTTTTGATGCTGCATTATATCTGGATGTTGCCGCCGCTTTGATCGTGATCTTGACAGTTCCCTTTCTGCGGAATGCGATTTTACCCTGAGAAGATACCTGGGCAATATTTCTGTTGCTGGATACATAGGTGATCTTTCCTGCTGCTTTTGGCCTGATCGTCATTGTTTTTGAAGAATAATTCCTTGTGTAGGAACTTGCAACACCTGTGATCTTCTGTGTGGCTTTGCTTACAATCAACGTGATTTTCTTAGCTGAGGCATAGCAGTTTCCGGTTGCTGCTGCTCTGATAGTGATGATTGTCTTACCGCTTCCCTTGATCGTAACTACACCGGAACTGTTTATTGTTGCTACCCTTGAATTACTGGATGAATAAGTAAGTCTGCCATCACCTCTGCTGCGTTTTACAGGCAGTTTAAAGGAATTTGTTGCACCAGTCTTCTTTATAGTATCAGAACCTGTCAGCGTCTGGGCAGATTTCGTAACGGTGTATTTCAGATAAACACTGCCCGTATAATCATTGATCCCGTAAACTTCGATCGTGTGTGTCCCTACGTTGCTGTTGTAATCATAATCAACTTTGTAGTCCACGTTTTGGATCAGACCGCTGGTATTGACGACCTCCGGATAGAAATATCCGCCTGTCCAGGTGTAGGAAGTTGTTTTGAGGGAAAAAGCATTCGTGTTTAATTTCGTGGTGACAATTTTCTCGAAACAGTTGTTGTTAGACGCTGCGTATTTCTGAGTGGTAGAGTTCTCGTAACCTTGAAACGTGAGCTGAGTGCCTTCGTCAAAGGCATTAGAACTTCCAATACTTACATTTCTTGCATGAATCGTTACTTTTGTAAGTGATAAACAAGCCTTAAATGCACCATCCCCAATTTCTGTAATCTGGCTGCCGATCCGAACCGTAGTAAGCCCGCTACAGCCGTTGAATGCATAACGCTCTATGGTAAGAAGACTATCATTAAACGAAAGTGCCTTCAAAGATACACAGTTTTTAAACGCTTCATATCCAATAAAATTCAGGTGTTCTCCAAAACTGATTTTTTCTAATACAGTATCTCCTGAAAAAGCATACGATTCAATGCTTGTACAGGAATTTCCAATTTTAGCAGAAACAAGGGAATTACAATTTCTAAATGCACCTGAACCAATGCTGGTTACCGTGTTTGGTATATTTACCGAAGTAAGAGAAACACAATCTCCAAATGCATATTCTCCAATCTTTACAAGTCTTGATCCCAAAGATACTGTTTTAAGTTCAGAATCTCCGCTAAATGCATAATATCCTAATACTGTGACATTTTCTGGAATCGTCACTGCCTTAAGAGAAGTACAATTTCTAAATGCACTGTCACCAATTTTGGTAACTTTTTTTCCTATAACTATTTTTTCAAGAGAACCATCTCCTTTAAATGCCCCATCTCCAATAACCGTAACTGTATCCGGTATTGCAATTGATAAAAGCTCAATACAATTACAAAAAGCGTAACTCCCAATATCTGTTACTTTGCTTCCCAGTGAAAGGTTATTCAGCGAAACACAATTGGCAAATGCATAATCTTCAATCTTGCATTTACCAGGAATACTTACTTTTTGCAGGCTGCTACATCCATTAAATGAACTTTCTCGAATCGTTGTGACAGAAGATGGAAAAATCAAAGATGAACTCAGAGATTCACAATTTCTAAAAGCTGCATATCCAATTTTTTGCAGCTTATTCCCCATTGTTATGTCTTGTAAATTATTACAGCCCTGAAAAGCATAATCATCAATCTCTGTAAGAGAAGCTCCAAACTTAACAGTAGTCAAATTTAATGCATCCTCAAAAGCAGAGTTTCCAATTGTAATTGTTTTATCTGGTATTGTCAGTTTTCGTAAATTACTACAATACTGAAATGCATAGTCCTCAATAGTCGTAACAGATGAACCTAGTGTAAGTTGTGACAGATTACAGCATTTTTCAAATGCACTTCTTCCAATCACGGTGACTTTATTTCCAATTGTTACATTTTGAAGATTACTACATTCTGCAAATGCACATGTACCAATTACAGAAACATTGCCTCCTATTGTAATAGAACGAACATTATTAAATCCTCTAAATGCAAAACTCGCAATTGTTGTAATATTATTGCCTATTTCAATTTTGGATATATATTCTCTCTGATCCTCCCAAAGATCACCAGCATAATTGACCATTTCTCCTGAACCCGAAAGTATCAGCGTTGAGCCGCTAATTCTCCATTTGACATTTTTCCCACAGGTTCCGGAAGTCGCCCCTACAGAATCTACCTCTTCTTCTGAATCTGTAAAATCCTCCTCTGTTGAGATTTCCTCTGTTTCCACATCTGAAATTTCTGCGTCAGTCTCTTCCTGCTCGATCTCCACTTCCGTAGTTTCTGATGAAAAATCCTCATTTTCATCAAAAATTATCGGTTCTTCGCTATCCTGTTCTGTTTCTTCGGCACTGGTATCATCTGCTTCCGTAACTTCTTCAGAATCGATCTGTTTCTGTTCGTTCTCTGACAGTGAATCTGTTTCTTCCTGTGTGACCGCCACAGAGTCTGTAAAATCTGCCGCCGAAGCAGACATCACGCTTCCCACACTGAGGGTCGCTGCCAGAGTGATCGTTATCAGTTTTTTCATGCGTTTCCTCCTCTTTTATCTTAGTTTTTTCTAATTGTACTACAAAAACATCAAAAAAGAAACGGATATCCGTCATTTTATGTTACTGAGAACGAAATGAACAGTAACTATTTTATACAATATTATCCCACGTTTTTTGTCGCTACGATATCCACGCCGGTTCCTGCTACATTGTGCAGGATAATGTCTCCGATCTGAACCGGAGCGGCAACTGTTACTTCTTTCAGTTCATGGATGCAGTCGAAGATCTTCGCCTTCGGGATGTCTTCTTTTGTTTTGACGGAAACTACATTTTCTGTGCCGCCCAAGACACGGACAGTTGTTGTCACGATCCTGGTTGGATTGGTCACTTCTTTTTTGCCGTAGATGGCTCCTCGTTTGCAGGTGTTGCCTTCTACGCTCTGTACTTCGCCGTCCTTTATTCTGACTACAAGTGGGCAGCCCATCGGACAGCCGATGCAGATGAGATTTCTTTTTTCCATGATTTAATCCTCCTCGATCTGAATGGTGATCTTATTCAGCGATGCCGCATTTAAAATCTGGTCTTTTGTCAGTTTGATCTGCTCCATCTCTCCCGGTGCCAGGATCTTACGTTTCTTGTGAAGGATGCGCTCATCATCAAAGTAACAGCTGATGTAACAGTTTTTATAGACAGCTCCTACGCGGAAACGGACGGTGAGTTCTTCCGGCATCTGAGCTGGTCTCATTGTTGTCGGTACGGTATAACGGACACCGTTTTGTGGTTCGAGGATGATCGTTCTCTGTGTCTGATCTGATTCTTCGACAATTGGTTTCTGCTGCGTTTTTGTATATTGTTCTTTTATATAGGCAGCAGCATTTTTTCCTGCCGCTGCGGCCTCTTCTGAGACAAAGTCTACCAGATCATGCACATGCAGGACATTTCCGCAGGCGAAAACGCCTTCGATGTTTGTCTCCAGGCTTTCATTGACTTTCGGGCCGGATGTCACTGGATTTACTTCCACACCCATGCCTCTGGAAAGCTCATTTTCCGGGATCAGACCTACAGAGAGCAGCAGGGTATCACAGGTGTATTCTTCCTCTGTACCCGGAATCGGTTGTCTGTCTGCACCAACTTCTGCGAGAGTGATAGCTTCCACGCGCTCTTTGCCTTTGATATCGACGACTGTATGACTGAGTTTCAACGGAATTCCAAAATCATCAAGACACTGGACGATATTTCTTTTGAGTCCTCCGGAGTATGGCATCAACTCTGCGACCACTTTTACCTTTGCTCCCTCCAGAGTCATGCGGCGTGCCATGATAAGGCCAATGTCGCCGGAACCGAGGATTACAACTTCTCTTCCCGGAAGATAACCTTCTATATTTACAAGTCTCTGGGCGGTTCCCGCAGAATAAATGCCTGCCGGGCGGTATCCCGGAATGTTTAAGGCACCTCTGGAACGCTCCCTGCATCCCATCGCCAGGATCACTGCTTTTGCCTGAATGAGAAACATTCCTTCTTCACGGTTCATCGCTGTAATGATCTTTTTGCTGCTGATATCCATGACCATGGTATTCAGTTTGTATTCGATCTCCAGTTCCCGGACCTGACAGATAAAACGGTTTGCGTATTCCGGACCTGTCAGTTCTTCCTTGAATGTATGAAGACCGAAACCATTATGGATACACTGGTTTAAGATTCCTCCCAGTTCTTTGTCTCTTTCCAGGATCAGGATGCTTTCGGCTCCGTTTTTTCTTGCAGAAACTGCTGCCGCAAGTCCTGCCGGACCGCCGCCGATGATTACGATGTCATAGTTTTTCATGATCTATTCCTCCTCAAAAAGAATCTTTATTAACTCCCTCAATAATTCTGGAATTTCCACCGGATTTTGTGATCTCTTCGACAGGAATATCAAGTTCTCTTGCCAGAATTTCCATCACACGCGGGGAGCAGAAACCCGACTGACAGCGTCCCATACCAGCTCTGGTGCGGCGTTTTACTCCGTCGAGGGATTTTGCACCGAGAGGTCTTCGGATCGCGTCTATGATCTCACCTTCTGTCACCATTTCGCAGCGGCAGATGATGTTTCCGTAGGTTGGTTCCCGGTGGATCAGGGCGTTGCGCTCTTCCAGAAACAATTTCGACGGATCTGTAATTCCTTTTCTTGTGGAAATAAAATCTTCTTTTTCTTTCAGGTTGTATTTTTCTTTAAGAAGCTCTGCAACCATTTCACCGATTGCAGGTGCACTGGACAATCCCGGGGATTCGATACCGGCACAGTCTATGAAATCTTTTTCTGTCTCTCCTATGATGAAGTCGTCTCCGTCCTCATGTGCACGAAGTCCGGCAAAAGAAGTGATGACCTGACGGGCTGGGATGTTTTTCACGCTCGCGGCTGATTTCTGAAGGACTTCATCCAGACCTTCCCTTGTTGTGTTGACCCCTTCTTTATCCTCTATGTCTGCTGCAGTCGGTCCGATCAGGAGATTTCCATGGACTGTTGGGGTAACAAGGACACCTTTGCCAAGCTTGCCTGGAAGGGTGAAAACTGTATGACTGACATGTGTTCCGGCGGTTTTGTCGAGAAGGCAGTATTCTCCTTTTCGTGGAGTGATGTGGATTTTCTTCTGACTGACCATATTATGGAGCTTGTCGGCATAGACACCTGCTGCATTTATGATACAGCCTGCCTCGAAAGTACCTTTTGTTGTCTCGATTTCCCAGATATTTTGTCTGTGGATGATGTTTTTTACTTCTGTGTTGAAGTGAAAGACTGTTCCGTTCGCGCAGGCGTTTTCAGCAAAGGCGATCGTCATGTGGAACGGGCAGACGATCCCGCCGGTTGGCGCGTATAAGGCTGCGATCACCTGGTCAGAAATATTTGTTTCCATCGCTCTGACTTCTTCTTTGTTTAAAATCTGAAGTCCTTTTACGCCGTTTGTGATTCCTCTCTCATAGAGTTTCTGAAGATTTGGAAGGTCTTTTTCATCCAGGCAGAGAACCAGCGAACCATTTCTCCTGAATGGAAAATCCAGATCCTTTGCGAGCTGGTCCATCATCTGATTCCCACGCAGGTTTAATTTCGCTTTCAGAGATCCCGGCTCTGCATCATAGCCTGCATGGATGATCGCGCTGTTTGCCTTTGATGTGCCACAGCAGACATCCTCTTCTCGCTCCAAAACACATATTTTTGTCTGATAACGGGACAGTTCCCGTGCAATTGCGGTACCGGAAACGCCTGCACCGATGATAGCGATGTCGTATTTTTTCATTATGAATCCCTCCTGTTTCTGTAAAATTGACTTTAAATAAAATGTTTGCTGATTCTCTGTGAAGAATCTGCCTGCCTTTACAAACATTTCTGCAATATAAAAGAGTCTGACAAATAAACCCACTTTCATGGATTTATAATCAGGCTCTCCTCTCTCATGCCAAAATATTTAATTGTTTTAAACGGGCATTTGCAATCCGTTTTACTACTTAATCAATTTATTACTTTTTTCTTTATTGCTGATAATATTAATTTTCTTCATCCCTGGCCCAGCCGTAGGCATATTTGACTGCTTTCTCCCAGCCGCGGATGCGTTTGCTTCTTTCTTCTTCGGTGATCTCCGGCTTGAAAGTCTGGTCGATTGCCCAGTTCTGGAGCACTTCTTCTTTGCTGCTCCAGTATCCTACCGCAAGACCCGCCAGATAAGCTGCTCCCATTGCCGTCGTCTCAACGCATTTCGGACGGTTGACCGGTGCATCTATGATATCTGCCTGCGTCTGCATCAGGAAGTCGTTGGCACTTGCCCCGCCATCGACCTTGAGTGCAGAAAGCTGAATGCCGGAATCTGCTCGCATAGCCTGCAGGACATCGTTTACCTGATATGCCAGGGATTCCAGGGTTGCACGGATAATGTGATACTTATTCACCCCTCTGGTGATTCCCACGATCGTACCACGTGCATACTGATCCCAGTGCGGCGCGCCAAGACCGGTAAAAGCAGGAACGACATAACAGCCGTTGGTGTCCTTGACTTTCTTCGCCATATACTCGGAATCTTCAGCAGAATCGATCAGGCGCATCTCATCTCGAAGCCACTGGATCGCAGCTCCCGCCACAAAAATGGAGCCCTCCAATGCATAATTCACCTTGCCGTCCAGTCCCCAGGCAATCGTTGTGACCAGTCCATTCTCAGAAAATACCGGCTTCTCTCCTGTATTCATAAGAAGGAAACAGCCCGTACCATAAGTATTCTTGGCTTCTCCCGCCTGAAAACAGGTCTGTCCAAAAAGTGCCGACTGCTGATCCCCGGCCACACCTGCGATCGGGATCGCACCACCCAGGAAAGACGGATCTGCCATTCCGTAAACACAGCTTGACGGTTTCGGCTCCGGAAGCATACTGCGTGGAATATCCAGTTCCTTAAGGATTTCTTCATCCCACTCAAGAGTGTTGATATTGAACAGCATCGTTCTGGAAGCATTCGAATAATCTGTGATATGTACAGCCCCCTTGGTCAGTTTCCATATCAGCCAGGTCTCGACTGTTCCGAAAAGAAGGTCGCCACGCTCCGCCTTCTCCCTCGCTCCCGGTACGTTATCCAGGATCCATTTGACCTTCGTTCCGGAAAAATAAGCATCTATCACAAGGCCGGTTTTCTGGCGAAAACTCTCAGTAAGACCTTTGGCTTTGAGGGAATCACAGTACTCGGAGGTTCTGCGACACTGCCAGACGATCGCATGATAGACCGGATCCCCGGTGTTCTTGTCCCAGACGATTGCGGTCTCACGCTGGTTGGTGATGCCGATTGCAGCAATGTCGGAGGCTTCCGCGCCGATCATATTCATGGCTTCTACTGCTACTCCAAGCATGCTTGCCCAGATCTCATCCGCGTCATGCTCCACCCAGCCTGGCTTTGGGAAGTACTGGTGAAATTCACGCTGTGCTACGCTGCACATTTCACCTTTTTTGTTGAATAAAATGCATCGGTTGCTGGTCGTACCAGCGTCCAGTGACATTACGTATTTTTGCATAGTAAAAATCCCCTTTTTGGTATTTTTATATGCGTTTATTTTAACTCAAAAGTGGGGAGGATTCAATGGATTTGTCTATCCTTTTTATTCCTTTCCCAAAGGTAGTTTTTCTTTGCGAGGGGAGGGCACTCGAAGTTGCGAAAGCCGTTCTCCCCTCGCACTCCCCTCCTGGCTACGCAGTAGGCTGTTTCGCTGGCGCGAAAAGCGCGGGGCTATAGCGGAAGACAACGTAAATTCCCGGAGCGTGCCTCTGACACGGCGTCTCGGGCTAATAATATGGCATATTGCAGAAAAGCTTAGCACACAAGACTACATAGACTCAGGGAGCAATAGTGCAAATTGGCAGTCCATTCATACAATACTCTCACGACCTGATGCACATGTAGAATTTTTCTAAGGGTATTACATGCGACAAAACTTGAGCCAAACACTCAGCCCAGGGTGTGCAGAGGGACTGGCGAAGTCCCTTTGCGGTTTCTTAACTTCCAAAGTTAAAATCCTAGGGGATCAAGGGGGACAAATCACAATTCCCATACTTTGTGATTTGTAGATGAAACTGCTATGGCCCCGGCATCCAAGGCTGACATTACAGATGTTCGATCTGTGAGTAATCCTCCCGCGATCACCGGGATCCTGACTTCATCGCAAAGTCTCCTAAGCACCTCCGGCATTGCACCGGGCAGGACTTCGATGAAGTCTGGCTTTACGCTTTTTTGTTGTGTAAGGATATTTTCATATGCCATAGAATCCAAAAGAAAATACCTGAGCACTGTATACATTCCCATTTCCCCGGCTTTCTTGATCAAAGCCGGTTTCGTTGTGATGATTCCGTCGGCTTCTGTATGTTTCCTCAGAAATTCAACCGCAACTTCCCTTGCACTCAGCCCGCCGATCAGATCTATATGTACCATCGCCACCTTCCCGGCAGATTTTATCCTGTGTACGATTTCCTCGATGGAGCAGATATCCCCGAATAAAATGAATACCACCCGAATATCTTCGAGTGCACAACATTGCTCAAGATCGTCCATATTCTTGACCGCTGCTATGATCGGGTTCTCTTCCACCGCATCGTAAAATATCCTGTTCATTATGTACTTCCCTCCAAATCAGTCTGCTACTTCTTGCAATTCCAGCCATTTCCTAATTGTCTCTTTATTCACATTAACCGCATGTGCAATCTCTTCTATCGAAAGCCCCATTTCTTGAAGCATCAATGCTATCTCTTTTGCTTTTCGCATCTCCCCTTGTTCTATTCCTTCTGCAACTCCGGCTTCAAATTCTGCTTTCCGGAGTTTCTTTTCTTCCTCTTCCTTGTCATATTCGAATATACTCATCGCGATAACCTCCACTCGATTCATCCTCAGGAACTCAGCAAGAATTCCTTCGTGGATACACTCGTTTACTGCATGCTCTACAGCTGCATCCAGTTCCATTTCTTTTTTCTGCAATGCTGATGAATAGAGAGACTTATGATCCACCAGTTTCTGATATTCACCCGCAATATAAAACAAATCCCTCAAGGGCATATTTGCATTGTATGTCGGCTGATGCTCATAAAGAAACAAGTTCGTATCAATGATAAACGCCAGATCATTTTTCATACCCATATAGATTGCATTTTCCAATGTCACGATCTCCAGTTTTTCCGGATCTGCATATCCTGTTCCGTTGATCGCATTATAAAGCGATAACAGATTCTTCCTGTCCGAGAACAGCATTCGAAATACTGTATCTTTATATTTCTTGTTTGCAATCAAAGGTTTCTTTGTTATCCTTCTGTTCTTTCTTTTTGCCATAGGCAGTATCTCCTGTTTTCCGCAGGAGTGTAAGAACGTATTGTGCTATTTTATCTTATTCTCAGACTCCTGCTTTTTGATTTAATTGGGTTTAAAAGCATGGATTTCTGAAATGTTTTTAGAAAAAATAGACGGCAAAAGTGCCTTGAATTAAAGAGAAATATGCTTTGTTTTATAGTAGCATTGTTTCTCTTGTAATTCAAGGCACTTTATAAATTGTTGTATAAAAACTTATGTTTTTATTATATTTTATGCATGATATGCGAAGGATTCACAAAAAAACCGCAAAGGGACTTCGCCAGTCCCTCTGCACACCCTCGGCTAAATATCTAGCCCAATTTTCGTCTCATGTAATACCCTTAGAAAAATTCGATAGGTTCATCATGTCGGAAGAGATTCGTATAAATGTATTCCAACTTGCACTACTGCTCCCTGAGTCTATGTAGTCTTGTGGAACAGGTACTTCCGTAGTATGCCATACTACTAGCCCGAGACATCGTACCTGTGGCACGCTCCGGGATTGTCAACTATGATAGTTCTAGTTTACGCACTTTTCGCGTCAGCAAAACAGCATTCCGCGTGGCCCGGTGGGGAGCGCGAGGGGAGAACGGCCTTCGCAACTTCGAGTGCCC
>OLRS01000904.1_pt1 | contig 31780 bp, 19 predicted proteins | sample 1673171 | NCBI WGS metagenome assembly OLRS01 (sample SAMEA3136762, study PRJEB25190) | human gut metagenome | biome: human gut; feature: human-associated habitat; material: faeces | place: Austria | collected 2013
CAAAAATTCCAAAAGCAAAGTTCTTATTTTATCCGTATCTTCTTTTATAAAATTATCCCCAGATTGCGGCAGCCTGCGCGTTGGGCGACATCTTGGTCGCGTGATTGCGAAACCGGGCACCGCCCCTCTCCGTGCAAGCTGTGCCCATAAATGGAAGAAAAGCCTGTCTACCGGGGCAGACAAAGGGAATCCCTTGTGAGACCAATGCTTTGCGCTGACGTGCATCGGCATCAGGAAAAGAAACGACAACAGGAGTCTCCGCGCGCAAGGCTAGCTGACTATAGACCCTCTTAGCCTCGGGAAGCCCGACGCCAGTAGGCAAACTTGCAAGCAAAAACGAAAAACCGTTTGCGTCAACAGCGCGAACCTCAATCGCCCGCAGATGCAGTGGCAAGCGTGCAGATCCAGGCCAAGTTTTGGTCTTGGCAGAGAGGCCTAGTGCTTCTTGTAAGTAGATTAGCGCTTCGTTCATTTCCATCGTTTTCGTTTGATTCCATTTTTAATTGGAATTATACATAATTTTCGGAATTAACGAGATTCCTTTCGTGCGTAGGCCAGCTTTTGAGTTTTCAAAATGTCCCGGATCGGCGGGGCGATTCGGGATACAATGCCAATAGAAAACGATGCACCCCGCGTAAATGTTTGGGAGCGCGGGCGGCCTAGTTTTCTGGTTTTGTTAAATGCCCGGGATCCGACCCCCGGGCATTCTTATTTGCGCTTTCGGCGCAAATGCCTTCTACCGTCCGCACCGCGCGTGCGCCTACGGACCTTAAACCGAACCTCATACGAGTCAAGAAACGCGATGACGAACGAGCCCGCATCGGACGATGGAGGCTGGCTGCGTTGTCCAAAAAAACGGGGCAAACTCCAGTGCGGAGTCTGCCCCGAAAAGAGAATGGCAAAGCAAGAACGTGGATGGACGAGAAAAGTGTCCGCAAGTCTCATGGCCAACACATCCCACCTGCCAAAGGGATGGGAGAGCGGGCGTTACTCCTTCTCGGACTCCTCAGCCTGCTTACGACTGCGGATGAGGTGAGCCACGCCGATGCACAGCACCGCGCCACCAGCGATCCAAGTGAAGGTCACGCCATTAAGGCCGGTCAGCGGGAGGTTGGAGCCCTTCTTATCGGTAACGGTGAGGTGCACCTTGCCGTCGATGGTTCCAGTAGGTGCGGGAGTCGACTGGACGAGATTGTCATAGGTTCCCTCGGGAAAATCGCACCCAGGATTGAAAGGATCGCCGTTAGTGGGCAGGCCAGTGTTCGTGATGGCAAACGTGATGCCACCGGCTGCGGAGTTGTTGTAGCCAGGCGCAGGCTTAACCTCCTTGAGGATATAGGTACCCTCGTCGAGACCGACGACGCTGATCTTACCTTCGGGGTTGGTAGTCAGTATTGCATCGTTCTGGTTTGACGTCGTGGTACCGTCTGCCTTGATAAATTTGCCGGAGCCATTCTCCTGCAGTGTGAACTGAACGCCTTCGAGGGTCTTGTGCTCGCCAGTCTCGTCCTTGTCGCTACCGACCTTGGTAACATCGATACCATAGGTGTAGTCGTAGGCCGGATGGTTAACCGTGGTACCGGTGCCGTTGGTGTGCGGGTTGTTGGAATAGGTCAACATGACATTGTTCACCTGAGCCTTGCCGAGCATATCCGCGTTAATCTTGCGAGCATCCAGTTTTGCCTCATAGTTCACATAGACTGTCGAACTATCGTCAACGGTGATGGGAGCGCCATGCGTATCCTTTGCTTCTTTGAGGTTTTCGAAGGAAACAGTGAGCGTATTCGTGCTTTTCCCCGGGGCATAGGTCGCACTGTAGCAAGCGGGATCTACGACTGAATCGTTAATCTTGACCTCAACGACCGGGTTATTTCCATTAAGATTCGGCACCATCGTGCAGGGAAGCTCGTCGGTGAAAGTGTAGCTGTACTTCGTGTACGTATTAATGTTGCTTGCAACAGTGCCGGCAAGCTGATATTTAATCAACTGCTCGGAGGCAGAGTCGGCAGCTTTGTTGGCAGCAGTGAAAACGGTTTTAGTAACGTCCGTAACAAATTTATCGTCCTTGTCATCCATGACGGCCTTGGTCACGTTGGGGACGCTCTTCTTGGGCACCGCATTTACATCGGCGCCGCCGACGATGGTGAAAATCGGTGAGGTGAACGCGTCATCATTACCGTTGGTCGTATTGGTGCCCTTAGTCGAACTGGGCTGAGCGGTCACAAAGAGCCAGTAACCAGCGGGCAGATTGTTGAATTTACCATCGGTCGCGGTTTTCCAGCCAGTGGTTTCGTTAGTTGCAGTCACTTTCTCCAGGGCTTTGGCGATCCTGTCGAGCGTCGTTCCCACGTTCAGATTGGTAGTCTGGTTGGTAGCCGCATACTCATCCGTGGTCTTAGTCTTGATCCACTTCGCCCAGGCGGCAGCATCATTGGGATTGGTTGGTTTAGAAGAGTCCGTCGTGTCCGATGTAAATTCCCCGGTCACGGCATCCCTAACATCATCCGATGCCCAGGTGATATCGGAAAGCGTCTTCTCATCGTTAGAGTCCCAAACATCGGTGCTTGTCTGATCCTGCGTAACCGTAGCGGAGAAAATCTTGATGCCCTTAAAGGTCGTACCCGTGTAGCCGTCATCTCTGATCGTCACATTGCCGCTCGTCGTAGCCACAGGCGTGCCCTCAGCAAACGCCATCGTGACCGGGGCCATGACGCCGCCGAAGCTCAGCGCTGCTGTGAGGCCTGCTGTCACTGCCAGGCGTGCGATGTTCTTGCTCATGCTCATCTTCTTTTCCTCTGCTTTCTGCTCGAATTCCATTTGATCTAAATCTGTCTGTCTGTATCTTAGCATTTACTTCGCTACGTCTCGCCCCGCTCTCTGTGGGGCTGCCAGCTACTCTTTATGGCTGCCACCTCCCCGCTTGACCAGGAGCGCGACCACGATGAGCGCGGCTCCGGCGACCGCTGCGGCGGCCGCGGCGTACATTGCCATATCGCCAGTCGAGGGCATAAAGCCTCCGGTGGTAATGCTAGGGGGTGTGCCGGTGGGCGTGTTGATGAGCGACGCCTCCAGGCTGCCCGTCGACCCGTCCGCGCTGTCGGCGCGCAGGGGAGACTCGGCCGTGATGGTGAGCTTGGGCTTGGCGGCAGCCACCTGGTCGACGTCCAGGCCCTCGGCCTTGACTGTCACGGAGCGCGTGCCCTCGAAGGCGGTGTAGCCCTTGGGCGCCTTGAGCTCGCGGACCTCCAGCTTGCCCGAGTCCACGCCCGAGACGGTCACGCGGCCGTCCTCGCCCGTGGTGACGGTGGCCTTGCCCTCCGCATCCCACGTGCCGTCGGCCGCCAGTGTGCGACCGCGGTCGTCGGCGATGCTCAGGACCGCCCCGGCAAGCGGCTTGTCGCCGTCGCTGCCGCGCTTGGTGAGCGCGAGATCCCAAGTATAGGCGCACGCGTCATCGCTCGGCGTACGGGTGAAGCCGGCGTCGCCGGACTGGTCGGCAAAGGGAGAGCGCGGGTAGCGCAGGTAGACATCGTTGGGGTTGCCCTTCGCGATGCCGTGGTTGCACGCGCTGTTGAGCGGAGCGTTGTACACGGCGACCACGCGGGCGCCAGCGGTGAAGGCGTCGGCCCCGCCGAGCGCGGCGATGAGGTCGCCGGTGCGCACGGTGAAGGTCTTACCGTCGACCGCCACCTTGGTGGCGCACTGGGCCGTGATGTCGGTCCAGCCCTTCGCGGGCTCGGTGCCGACGCGGCCGTCCTTGTCGGTCTGGACCGCGTCGAAGCCGCCGTCCGCGCCCGCCGCCACGTACACGCGCATGCTCGCGGCGACCTTGGAGGGGTCGAGCCCCGCGCCCATGGTGTCGACGAACCGCACCGTATAGGTGTCGTAGGCGGTAAGGCCCGCCGGGACCGTGGCAGAGAGGCGCCAGTACAGGTCGTCGGCGACCGTGGCGTCGGCGGCCTTCTGCCAGGCGGCGGCGCCGTCCTCCAGCACATGCTTTTGGACCTTGGGCGTTGCCGCCTTGGGCTTGACGGTGACGGCGCTGTCGCCCACCAGGGCCATGATCGGCGCGGTGCCGGCCTCGCCCTGGGAAATGGCGTCATCGTCGGCGACGATGAGCCAGTAGCCACAGGGCAGCTCGGCCGTCGTGCCCGCGTTAAGGGCCACGGACACGGCGCCAGAGCTCTGGAGGGAACGAGCGAGCTGTGCGCTCAGCGCGCTCGTAAGGTGGGAATCGGTGTTGAGCCACTCGGCAGCTTCCTGCGCGGTGGTCTGGGAATTGGGCATGCCGGCGCTGTGCAGCACAGGCAGCGCGGCGTCGCGCACGGCGTCGCTTGCCCAGGCAAGGTCGGTAGCGGTCTTGGCGTCGCTGTCGCCGTCGACGACATTGGCGCTAAAGATCTGGTAGGCGTCGTAGCTGCGCGCCACGGTGCCGCTCACCGTGATGGAACCAGTTGAGGTCGGCGCAGCCTGCGCGGAAGCGGGGAACACAACCGCGCAGGTGCCGATCAGGAGGGCAAACAGCGCAAACAAGATCGGGAAGGAGCAAACTTTCTTATTCACGACGCTTACCTCCCTTCGCATTCGCCTTGCGACGAATGTGCATCCAGGCCGCAGCAGCGCAAAGCACCGCCGCGCCGGCAAGGTACGTCAGAGTGACGCCCGACATACCAGAAAGGGGCAAAGAGGTGGAGTAGGTGTTGGTGAAGGTGGGGGTGGAGGTGTCGGTGAGTTTCAGTTCTTCGGCACCGACGTCCGCATTCCAGTTGCCATCGGAGCCAACGGTTCCCTTCTTGTAGGTCACCGCACAGTCGATTCCTCCTTTGGTGTTATCCGTTGCCACAACCGTGAACCTATAGACCGACTGATCAAACTTGTAATGCGGATAGGTCGAGCTTTCTTTCTTCTCGCGCACATAGTACGTGAAGGTCTTGGAAGCGCCACGACACGGAGCTTCAGCATCGTTCTGCTTCAAGCTGCTAAGTTTGTACTCAATCTTGGAGAACTCAAGCGTCTGGGACTTGTTGCGCTCAGCCGCCGTCTTAACCGTCTGAGCGCCCGTGAAGTTCGGGTTGTCCGCAAACTCGAGCGTAAACTCCTTCATCTCGCCGCCCTCAACGACCTTAGTCGCCTTAGGAGTCCAGGAGCCGTTGGAGGTGTAGTTGGTGAAGGTCTTGCCGCCCTTGAACACAATCGATGTAGTTAAGCCATCGTTCGTGCTTATCGTATTCAAATCAACCGTTGCATTCGACGTCACATTGTCGACAGTCTTGGTAACGGCAACGCTCGTTATCTTATAGTTGGTATAAGTAATCTCATCCAGAATTTTGTACGAATCCTCCGCTTCGACCGTGGGCACAATCTTGTAGATGGCCTTGCTGTAGGCAATGTCCGGGTCCCTTTCCGGCTTCTCTACATCCGGGTCGCTTACCGGCTTTCCCGGCTTCTCTACAAGGTAGTAAACAAGGTTTGCATTGGCAAAGGCCTGGCCAAGATCGAAGGTGAAGCTCCCATCTGCATCGTTCGTAGCCCTGCCAACTACCGGGCAGCCGTTGAGCTGCAGGGTGCCATCATCGGCAAAATAGGGGGCCTTTGCGTCTGTACCCTGCTTGAGCAGCTCAAACTCGAATTCGTTTTTCACGAGAGGACGACCGACCAACTCCTTGGTACCCTTGAGCTTCATCTTGGGATACACACTCACCTGCGTGGTGGAACCGGCGACAACGTCGCCGTTGGTCATGATGCCGCCACCGTGGATGTTGGAACTGTTACCCGTGATGAAAAGGGACGCAGCCGCGGTAGCAGCATCCTTATCCTCCTTAGTCGGATCAGACTTTAGGCCAATCATGTACTTAGCTTGAGCGCCCTCGTACTTGCCGATGGTCGTAGGCGGCTGACCGTCGATCGTGCCCTTCCAGTTGGCAGCGCCGCCACCAAGCATCTGACCCGTTACGGCTGCGATGTATTCACCGTTAGTACTATCGCGAATAAGAAAAAGATCCTGGTGACCGGCTTCTTTAAACTTTTCAGTTATTTCGCCGCCTTCGTTGTTAGGGCGCCAATCCGCGTCATCGTTCTTGTCGTGGCCGCCGCCCGATCGGTTATAACCACCGTCAGAATTACCGTCAGAATTACCGAAAATCGCGATGCCATTGGTATCGGTAATGGCAGTCTTACCAGTCGGGCAAGCGGCAAACCCGCCGCCAAAGCCATTGGCATGATTGTTGGTAATCAGCGCGTTATATATATTGAGGCTCGCCGATTTAATGCCATAGTCACTACTACCCTGAACGAACACGCCGCCGCCACCCCAGTCGTAGGCGGTATTGGTCGTATTGTTAGTGATGTAGGCTTTCTCGCCGCTCACATTAAAATCGCCAACTGTAGGCGCAGCGATACGGATGCCGCCACCCTCTGAGTTTTGCGCCACATTGCTGGCGATGATTCCACCAGAAAACGTAAACCCGAAAAGAGGTTTATTCCAAGCGCCAGCATAAACGCCGCCGCCAGCCTCGGCAGAGTAGTTGCCCGTGATGTAGCCGCCTACAATTGTGAGACTGCCGCCATTCCAAGCAGCAATACCACCGCCACCGTGGCAACCGTTACCGAGATGCTTCGTGTTGTTTTCTTCATCGATATAGTGCTGATACCTGTTGTTAGTAATGTAACCTCTCGTAATGGTCACACTAGAGTTCTCAGCACAAATTCCCGCGCCATAACCGCTTTGATAATCATTTGTACCGTTACCGGAGATAATACCGTCAACCATGTTTACCGTAGAATTCCGGGCATAAACGCCGCCGCCACTGGGGGCATAGTTACCAGCGATTACGCCGCCAGAGATCACCAGGGTTGAGCCCTCATCCAGAGTTGAGCCCTCAACACGAATTCCAGCACCAGCACCACTGCTGCCCATAGAAGCACCACAAACGTATCCGCCACTCATGTTGACGGTAGAGCCGTTATGGGCATAGATAAGGCCATCGACGTTGCAATTGTTCTTTTGAGTAAGCACGCCGCCCTGAAGGTTAAACGTACCGCCCTCAAGATTGATGAGATTCACTTTGCTGCTGCTGCATGCCACGATGGCACCTTTAATGGTGACCTGGTGCTCGTAGGTGGTCTCGTTTGTACGAGTGCTGTCCTTAGTGTCCACGCTGGATTTAGTCACGTAATAGGTAAGCTTAGTCGGAACGTCTTTTTCATAGAGCATTTTTGCCGTCTTGCCACAATTATCAGCTATCAGATTGTGGTCTTGATCCTGCAGCGGCTGAGAGCCAGCGATATTATCCTCACCCGGATGAGAATCCGTGATTGTAAACTCGGCACTATTGCTCACATTGAAAAGCGACTTATTATTATTGCTCGAGTACTTTATCTTGAAGCCATTAAGATCAAGGGTGATATTGCTACCACTCTTATTGAGAATAATCTCTTCGTTGCAGTCTAGGTCCTTCATCAATTGAAAACTGCCGGACTGATTTTTCGCAACGCTCTCAAGTTTAGTTTTGAGCTCACTTGCCTTATCAATTCCCTCGGCAGCCGCTTCAGTTTGCTCGTTTTCCGCAACCGCAGCAACGGTTTCACCATCCGAAGTCGTTGTGCCCTCGTTCTGCTGCTCTTCCTCGGGCTGCTCCTCAGGCTGGCTCTCGTCGCCAACTTCGTCGCCCTCAGTCTCGCCGCTATTCAGCTTTTCGGTATCCCCGTTGTTGGTGTTGTCTACATCAGTAGACTCACTTGAGGAATCCTCCGTCACAGTTTCTTCGGTCTGGGCGTCGTTGGCAATGGCCTGCGAGATCGGAGGCATGACGAGCGACAGTACCAGGCTCAAAACGGAGGCTCCGCACAAAACGCCTGCCAGTACACGGCGCGTCGCTTTATTACTCTGCTTAAATTTGTCCGAATTCGCTTTCATCGATGTCTCCTCCCCAAGAGACCGCGATCTTGCTCTTTCCCTATCAAACGTATCTGCGCAATCTGTAATTGCACACGCTTATTGTACATATTGTAACGATTGTTTGAACATCTAAGCAAAAATACCGATAGTTTTGTAGCGAATTCTCAATTCTCTTGACATTTACTCGGATTAACCTTCGTTTATTCGCTATGAAATATCTATTTCTACTGGTAATTAAGCTAGTTATCAGTTTTTTAATAGCATTTTATTTATTTGCACAACATTTTACTCAAGAGCAAACATCCTGTGAACGGTCGAAAATCGACCGTGAGCGGTAGGTCATTAACCGGGAGGAATATCCTACCAAACTGATGAGAATATCTTTAACCCATCGGTGGTTAGAGGCGTGATGTTCAGACAACGTTATTTGAATTTTCGCTCAGATTTTCGGTATCAATTCGCCTAAATCGCCTGAAGCCACCGCAGAGGCGCCTGTCCCCTTTGCGGTGACTCTCCCCCGGCGCTACAGCAGATGTTCCTCGACAAAGATCGCAATGCCGTCTTCGTCGTTGCTGGCGGCTACAAAGTCGGCGGCGGAGCGGGTGGCATCGCTACCATTTGCCATGGCCACACCCACGCCGGCGTCGGCCACCATGCAGGTGTCGTTGTCCGCATCGCCAAACACGCAGATGTCCTGGAGCTCCATGTCGTTGAGCTCCGCCACGCGCGCAAGACCGCGCGTCTTGGACACGCGCGGATCCATGAACTCGTAGAGCCGCTGCGTGGTTTGCAGAGCCGCCGCCTTAACAGTGTTATCGGCAAACGCCGATGCTCGCTCGATGACCTGCGGCATCACCTCGGGCGCCATGGTAAACATCACCTTGGGCTGCGGCTCGCGCAAGAACTCGGCAAAGTCGACCACCTGGTAGGGCACACCATCGACGCGCGACAGGTGCTCGACGCACGCGTTGCTCTCGGGCACGTAGAACACGCCGTCTCGGGGGCAGACGGGTGTTGCCGGAAGGTCCGCCATGTGCTTGCAGATGCGCGCGATGGTCTCGCCCGGCAGCGGATAGCTCAGCTCGTTGATGTCGTGCGCGCGATCGATGACCTCGGCGCCACCGCAGCCCACCATCACGTCTACCAGGCCTTCGATGCCCCAGAGCTCGTACATGGCCTCGGTCGCGTGGGCGTCGCGCCCGGTGCACAGGCCAAAGAGCACGCCGCGCTCGCGCAGGGCGCGGATCGCCGCCACGGTGCGCGGGGACACCGTGTGCTGGCTCGTGAGCAGCGTGCCGTCGATATCGCAGAACACGGCTTTGATGTGGCTGAAGGTGGTGTCCATGGGGGCCTTTCCGGGTTGTGCAGCGGTGTGGGGTGTATTCGTGAACGGCGTACATGGTATACCAAGGCGCAGGCGCGGCCTGTCAAAGCAAAAACCACCACAAAGGAGCCTGGCCCCTTTGTGGTGGCCGGACCCACAGGATGGCCTGGCCCGGGGTGCAAACCATCACAACATTCGACGTTTTTCGGCAAAATCGCGATTTTCATCGAATGTTGTGATGGTTTTTACTGCAAAGCAAAATCCACCACAAAGGTGTCTGGCCCCTTTGTGGTGGAAATGACGTTTGCCCAGATAAAACCTACCAAAATAAACCTGTCCCTTTTTGGCAGGTTCAGCGTCAAGCCTTAAAGATGATCTTGGATGAGATCGCAGATGGCTCGGGCGTCGTTGATGTTGATGGCTCGGGTCGCAAAGCCGGCGTCGAAGGCCTGACGCGCCAGGGCCTCGTTGCAGGCAAGGGCCAGCGTGTGGCCATCGACCAGGTCGAGCGAGCTCTTGCCGCGCAAACGGTCGACACCCGATCGCGCGACGACGATGTTGTCGAAGCCCTCGGTCTTGTAGCCCTCGATGATCACCACGTCGACATCGTTGTAGCGCGACAGCAGCTCGCGCGCGGGCATCTCGTCCTCCTCGCGCGTGTCGGCGTACTCCGCCCAGCGCGTGGCGCAGATAAGGCCCACGTGCTTGGATCCGGCCTGGTGATGGCGCCAGGTGTCCTTAGCGGGCACATCGATATCAAAGCCGTGATGCCCATGATGCTTGAGCGAACCCACGCGCAGGCCGCGGCGGGTGAGCTCCGCGATAACCTTCTCGACGAGCGTTGTCTTGCCCGAGTTCTGGTAGCCGATAAACGCGATCGCGGGGACGGCCGGAGCTGGAACTGCGGGCGCGACGGCGACGGGTGCGCTCGCGGGCGCGTTGCCGTCTGCGGCAGCGGCCTCAACAGCAGCGGCCTGACGCTCTGCACGATCCCACACGCCCGAGCGGCCGCCCTCCTTGTGCAACAGGCGTACGTCGACGATCTCCATGCCGCGATCGACCGCCTTGCACATGTCATAGATCGTTAAGCACGCGGCGCTCGCTCCAGTCAGGGCCTCCATCTCGATACCTGTCTTGCCCGTCACGCCGGCCGTAACCAGTACGTGAAAGCCAACCTGCCCGTCCGTGCGCGCCGGCGCCCAGCCCTCGGGCACGTCCTCGGCCGGCGTCCCCGCCGGAGCGATGGGCGCAATGTCGCACTTGCTCTTGGTAATGAGCAGCGGATGGCACATGGGGATGATGTCGCTCGTGCGTTTGATGGCCATAATGCCCGCCACGCGCGCACAGGCAAGCACGTCGCCCTTTTTGGCGCGGTCCTGCAGCACCATAGCCTGCGTCTCGGGGTGCATGAGGATGGTGCCCTCGGCGATGGCAATGCGATGGGTCTCGGCCTTGTCGGACACGTCGACCATGCGTACCTCGCCCTTGGCGTCCACGTGCGTCAGCTCGTCGCGACGGGCATCACGGGCGGACTCGGCGACAGCGCTGGCAGTCGGCTGCGCGGACGCGTCTGCGTTACCAGCATTCGCCGCAGCCGTGACTTTGTGGGCAGACATCGCGGCCCTGCGAGCGGCCTTGGTGGCATCGGCGTACCTGCTCTTGGCCATATGATCATCCTCCGATTTGAGACATAAATCGTTGCGTGCCCTCAATTATCGCGTGTTCCTGCGGTTTGTGGGCCACGGCATCGCGCCAAATCGAAAGTACCTGCATATCATCACCACGGCGCAGCGCCTCACGCACCGAATACTCGGCATCGCTGAACAGGCACGGGCGCACGTTGCCATCGGCCGTCAGGCGCAGACGGTTGCAATTCGCACAAAAATGGTTGGACATGGCGCTAATGAAGCCAACCGCTCCCGCCGCGCCCGGAAAGTGCCAATAGCGCGCAGGGCCCGCGCCGGCAGGAGCGTCGTTGATGTCGAGCGGTTCAAGCTCGCCCAGACCCGTCGCGGCGGCCCCGGCGTTGATGCGCGCCCGCAGCTCGTCGCTCGGCACGGTGTCGCTCGCGTCCCACAGCTCGGGATTGAGTGTGGGCGCGTGAGGGTCTACGGCACAATGCGAGCTCGTGTGCTCGTCGCCAATGGGCATGTATTCGATAAAGCGCAGGTGGATGGGGCGGTCGGCGGTCAAGCGCGCGAGGGCCGCCACATCTTGGTTGAGCCGGCGCACCACAACGCAGTTGACCTTAACGGGCTCAAAGCCCCAAGCCAGCGCCGCGTCGATGCCAGCCATGGTCTGCTCGAGCCGACCCAGACGCGTGATCTTTCCAAAGAGCGTAGGGTCGAGCGTGTCGAGCGAGATATTGACGCGGTTAAGCCCCGCATCTTTGAGCTGCGGCGCCAGGTTGGGCAGCAGGGCGCCATTGGTGGTGAGCGAGATATCCTCGATCTGCGGAATCGCACGGATGTCGCGAATGAGCGGGATGATACGGCGGCTTACCAGCGGCTCGCCACCCGTCAGGCGCACGCGGCGAATGCCCTCTCCCGCCACCAGGCGCACAAAGCGGGCGATTTCCTCGGCGCTGAGCAGCTCATCGTGCGCGCGGGGCGCCACGCCGTCGGCCGGCATGCAGTAAATGCAGCGGAAATTGCACTTGTCGGTAACGGCAATGCGCAGGTAGTTGATATCGCGACCAAAACCGTCATGTTGCACGTGCCCGTCCACGCAGCCCTCCCCTCACGCGGCGTTTTATTCTTCGAGAAACATAATACCCCACGGGAAGAATGGGTCGACAACCGTACGACAGGACAGGCCACTTCGAGCAAGATGTACTTCCCAAGCCCATCCTCAACACGCAAACCATCACAACATTCGATGCTTTTCCCGTTTTTGGCGAAAAACGTCGAATGTTGTGATGGTTTGTCTGCCCACGGCACCCCGCAGAAGGACCAAAGCGCCTCTAAAGGCCGCCGTCCCAGTGCCGAATCACGAATTCTCGCAGGTCGTTCTGACGTTTCTGGAACGCTTCGCTTCGGTCGCACTTGAGACCCATAGCAAGCGCGATGGCGTTCATCGACCGGTGCAATTGCAGCTGGTGGGCAAACTGAGTCCCGGTGAGGACGATCATCCTAAAGCCCAGCGCGCTCAGCACGGTCATACGCTCCGCATCCGACGCGCTGCGCTGTTTATCAAGATGGTCCGAGCCGTTGTATTCAATCCCCGTACCACTCGCAGGCGCATATACGTCGATCTCGAAATACCCGGCCTTTGCAAGATACTTGAACTTGTTGGGAACATCGACCCGATGGTTGAGCTCGATCTTGGCGTATCCCAGCCCGCCCTGGGAACGTTTTGCTACGACCATGATTGCGGTGGCCGTCTCCATGGGCGACCGCGCGCCATCGTGCACGCGCTTGAGCACGGCGGCCGCGCGTATAGCCCCCTGACGAGATCGGTTCTCATTGCAATAAGCAATCAAGTCGGCAACGGTATACCTCTGCCCCATCTCAATATAATCGCCTGTCGACAGATGATTCAAATGGTATCGGGCGCAGATTTCATACCCATATTCCAACTGCTCGGGCTCGCTCATCCACGAACCCGCTTGGACAAAGCACATGGCCTCATCAACCACTAGAAGGCCCTCTGCCACCTCGATAAGATGGCATGGAGGTATCGGCGCCCCAAACACGTGGCACCTAAATCCAGCCGGCGTCGAGCGCTCAAAATCGAAGTTGACGAGCGTGTCGATATGATCGCGCTCTTCTCGTGGAATACCAAGTGAAACCAGATAGTCGGCAACGATCCCAACTGCCGCTGAAGCCCTCAGCCCCTTGGCATCGAGCCCCAATTTGGGCAGGCTCGCGGTCGGCTCCGCCTCGTTAGCAAGCGAGTCCTCATCGTATAGGCTGCTTGCTCGCGAGAGCGGCTCGGACGGGCGCACCACGTTGTGGTACAGCCAGGCAGTCTTATGGGACAGGACGATCGGCAGGTCCATGAGCCCTCCAATGGAGTCGGATAACCAACCTTATTCCCCTGCTCACGGGTCCGCACACCTTCGTGCGCAAGAAAGCGATTCCACCCGGTCGAGTGGCAGAAAAACCATCACAACATTCGATGCTTTTCCCGATTTTGGCAAAAAACGTCGAATGTTGTGACGGTTTGAGGCGAGGTGAGGGGCACGGAGGGGTCAAAGTATCGTGCTCGAACGGGTTAATCCAGCTCTTTTAAGCCATGCGCCAGCTGCCAGTACTCGCCGTGCTGGGCGAGTAGCTCTTCGTGCGTGCCGCGCTCGATGATGCGGCCGTGTTCGAGGACCATGATGGCGTCGGCGTCGCGGACAGTGGACAGGCGGTGCGCGATCATAAACGTGGTGCGACCGCGCATGATGCGGTCCATACCGCGCTCGATGAGCTTTTCGGTACGCGTGTCGATGGAACTCGTGGCCTCGTCCAGGATGAGCACCGGCGGATCGGCGACGGCCACGCGCGCGATGGCGAGCAGCTGACGCTGACCCTGCGACAGGTTGGCGCCGTCGGCCGTGACCGGTGTGTCGTAGCCCCGCGGCAGGCGGCGGATAAACGAGTCGGCGCAGGCGGCCTCGGCAGCGGCGCGCACCTCCTCGTCGGTCGCGTCGAGCTTGCCAAAGCGGATGTTCTGCGCAATGGTGCCGCTAAACAGGTGCGTGTCCTGCAGCACAATGCCGAGCGACCCGCGCAGGCTGGCCTTGGCAATGTGCTTGACGTCGATGCCGTCGTACGTGATCTCGCCGTCATCGACCTCATAGAAGCGGTTGATGAGGTTAGTGATGGTCGTCTTTCCGGCGCCCGTCGAGCCCACAAACGCGATCTTTTGCCCCGGCTTGGCAAACAGGTTGAGATCCGTGAGCACACGGGTGCCCGGCACGTAGGAAAAGTCCACGGCATGGAAGCGCACGTCGCCGGCAAGCAGGACCAAGCCGCACGTGAGCTCGGTGCCGTCGGCAGCCACCGCGCGGCCCGACTCATCAACAGCAACCACATCATGCAAGTGCCCGTACGCGCCCACGCCCTGACCCTCGGGAATCTTCCACGCCCACGCGGCGTCGCCCGTCTGCACCAGCTCCACGCAGCCCTCGTCCACCTCGGGCTCAAGGTCCATAGCCGCAAACAGGCGCTCGGCACCGGCCAACGCGTTGAGCAAGAAGTTGCCGAGCTGCGTAAACTGGTTGATGGGCATGGCGGCCTGGCGCACAAAGACCAGGTAGCTTGCAAGTGCGCCCACATCGGCGAGCCCCTTGATGCAGAGCATGCCGCCCGCCACGGCGACGATGGCATAGTTGACATAGCCAATCACGACGGTCATGGGCACCATGGAGTTGGCATAGCTCACGGCGGCGGTACCGGTGCGGCGAAGCTCGTCGTTGCGGAAGGTGAAGCCGGTGACATTCGCCGCCTCGCGGTTAAAGACCTTGATGACCTTTTGGCCCGAGACCATCTCTTCGATATATCCGTCCAGGTCGCCAAGCGATGCCTGCTGGGCGGCAAAGAAGCGCTTAGAGCGCGCGCCCGAATAGCGCGCATATAGCACAATGGCCGCATCGCACACGAGCGTGATAATCGTGAGCTGCCAGTTAAGGATGATGAGCATGGCCGTGGTGCCCACAACCTGAATGGCGGCCTGAATCACGTTGGCAAAGCTGTTGTTAAGCGCCTCGGAGACGGTGTCGACATCGTTGGTGAAAAAGCTCATGATGTCGCCCGAGCGCGTGCTGTCAAAATAACTGAGCGGCAGCGTCTGGATGTGCGCGAACAGGTCGCGGCGAATATCGGACACCACGCGTTGGGCCGCGCGCACCATGATCTGCGAGTAGCCCAGGGCCGAAAGCACGCCCGCGGCGTAGATGATCGCCGTCAGGATGACCTGCTTGGCGAGCAGTTCCTCCCCGCCCGTAGCCAAACCGTTAACGATGGGGCGCACCATGTAGGTGCCGGCGAGGCTCGCGATGGCGGCGACGGAGGCGAGCACGCCCACCGCGAGCAACGAGAACTTGGCATGCCCCATGTAGGAGAGCAGGCGGCGCACAGTGCGTTTGAGGTCGGCCGGGCGTGCTTGGGCTGCGGTCTTAGGCATGGCGCTCACCCCCTTCCAAGGGCGATCCGCATGCGACGGAGGAAAATGGATCATTCGCGCAGCCACCGTCGTTGCCATCGCCGGCGTCCGCGTTCCTCGCAAACTCCATCTGCGAGGCATAAATCTCCTGGTATATGTTGTCGCCCGCTAGCAGTTCCTCGTGCGTGCCCACGCCGTGGACACGACCGTCGTCCAATACCACAATGCGATCGGCATCCATGACACTCGCGATGCGCTGGGCGATGATGAGCACGGTCGCATCGGGAATCCGAGCGATGTGCTCGCGAATCTTTGCGTCGGTCGCCATATCGACCGCGCTGGTGGAGTCATCAAAAATGAGCACGCGCGGATGCTTGAGCAGCGTGCGCGCGATGCACAGACGTTGCTTCTGGCCACCCGAGACACCGGCGCCGCCTTGGCCCAACTCGCCGTCCAGCCCGCCGATGCGATCAAGGAACTCGTCCACGCACGCCGCGCGGCAAGCCGCGAGGAGCTCATCGTCCGACGCCTGCGGATTGCCCCACTGCAGGTTCTCGCGCACGGTACCCGTAAACAGCACATTCTTTTGCAGCACAATGCCCACAGCGTCGCGCAAGGCGGCGAGGTCGTAGTCGCGCACGTCGCGTCCGCCCACAAGCACGGCGCCTTCGGTGGCGTCGTACAGGCGCGCAATCAGCTGCACAAGTGAGCTCTTGCCCGAGCCCGTGCCGCCGAGGATGCCCACCGTCGAGCCGCTCTCGATGCGAAGGTCGATATGCTCGAGCACATCCTCGGCTGCATCCGCGCGGTATTTAAAGGAAACATCGCGAAACTCGATACTGCCGTCCGCTGGCGCCGCAATCGCGAGGTCTCCCGCGGGGTTGGCGATAAAGGGCTCCTCATCGAGCACCTCGGCGATACGGCCCACACTCGTAAGAGCGCGCGTGAGCAGCAAAAACACGTTGGAAATCATCATGAGCGAATTCATGATCAGCAGCACGTAGCTCATAAAGCCCGTGAGCGAGCCCACGCCCAGCTTGCCGGCGAGAATCATGCGGCCGCCAATCCACAGGATAGAGAGCGCAGCCACGTACATCGACAGCTGAGACACCGGCAGGTTGAGCACCGCGCTGCCAAAGGTCTTTGTCGCAGTGCGCGCGAGCTCGGTATTGACGGTGTCGAACTTGGCCTCCTCGTGCTCGGTACGAACGTAGGCCTTGACGGCACGCACGGCGGTGAGGTCTTCCTGTACCACGCCGTTGAGGTGGTCCATCGAGGTCTGGAGTTGGCGGTAGAGCGGGCTCACGCGATAGGTGATGACGCCCAGCACGATTGCCAGCACGGGCAAGATGATCGCAAAGACGGTGGCGAGCGGGCGCGACAGCATCAGCGCGTAGATAAGGCCGACGATAAGCGTCACCGGGCCGCGCACCATAGGGCGAAAGCCGTTGCCCACAGCATTTTGGATAACGGTGATGTCCGTGGTCATGCGGGTGACGAGTGAGCTGGCGTCGTAGTTGTCCAGGTTACCAAAAGCGAGCGTCTGAATCTTTTTGTACTCAGCCTCGCGCAGGTTAGCGCCTAGGCCCGAGGCAACGCGGGCGGACGTGTGTGCATAACCCAAGCCCAGTACCAGCGAAAGCGCAGCGCACACCAACATGTACGACCCCTGCAGCAGCATGTAGTTGATATCACCCGCAGGCACGCCCACATCGATGATGTTGGCCATGATGACCGGGATAAACAGCTCGAGCACCGTCTCGACCGACACAAAGAACACGCCGAGGATGGCATCGCGACGGTATGCCCCTAGATAGGAAAACAGTATTTTGAGATTGCGCACGCAGGTTCAACCCCCATCAAACGTTGTTCGCAAACGCACGTATTATTGCGCGCCGAATAATGGTGTCAAGTATTCCGAAATCGTTTTCTGCAAGGTTAGCGCCGGCGGCGAGTTCTCGTGATGTGTGTCCATATTCACTCGGAATAATGGTGCGCGAGACTTTTTCGCTCCGGCGTCATCACAAACCTTGACTCTACAATCGTTATAGGGTTTTCACTACACTGGTACGTAAAGAAACCCAGCCAGAAAGCCCCGCCCATGGAACACGACCTCACACGCGGCAATGTCCTTAAGACCATCGCGGTCTTTGCCCTGCCCTATATGCTCTCGTACTTTTTGCAGATGCTCTACGGCATGGCCGACCTGTACATGATGGGGCAGTTCAGCGGTGCCGCCGGCATCACCGCCGTGGGCAATGGCGCGCAGACGCTCTATATCATCACTGTGACGCTCGTGGGCCTGGCCATGGGAACGACGGTTATCGTCGGCCACGCTGTGGGCTCGCGTCGGTTTGACCGCGCCGAGGCAGCCATCGGCAACACCATCACGCTGTTTATGGGCGTCTCGGTGGTACTGGCCGCCGTCCTGCTTGCGCTGTGCCCGCAGATCGTGGCGCTCATTGGCACGCCGGCCGAGGCAGTCGAAGGCACTGCCGCCTACCTGCGCATTTGCTTTATCGGCATTCCGTTTATCGCCGCGTACAATATTCTTTCGGCCATCTTTCGCGGGCTGGGCGATTCGCGCTCGCCTATGTACGTGATTGGCGTGGCATGCATCATCAACATCGCGCTCGATTTTTTGTTTATCGGCCACATGGGGCTCGGCCCCGTGGGCGCGGCGCTCGGCACGGTGACCGCCCAGACGGCCAGCGTTGCCCTCGCGCTCGTGTGGCTCAAGAGCCGCCGCACGAACATCCACGTTAAGCGCAGCGACCTGCGCCCCCAGCCCGAGGTGCTCGGCAGCATTCTTAAGATCGGCGTGCCCGTGGCCGTGCAGGACGGCTGCATCCAGATGGCGTTTATGTTCATCACCGTCATTGCCAACCACCGAGGGCTCGTCGACGCTGCCGCCGTGGGCCTGGTCGAAAAGATGATCAGCTTTTTGTTCATTGTGCCGAGTTCCATGGGCGCCACCGTCAGCGCACTCACGGCGCAAAATGCCGGCGCGGGCAAGGGCGACCGCGCGCGTCAGGTGCTCAAGGACGCCATGACCATCTCGGTGGTGTACGGCTGCCTGATCACGGTGCTGATGTGGCTGGTGGCGCCGGCGTTTATTGGCTTTTTTGCCAAGGACGCTGCAGTAGTCGCGGCCGGTACCGGCTATATGCACAGTTATATTTTCGATGCAATCTTTGCCGGCATCCACATTTGCTTTAGCGGCTTTTTCGCTGCATACGGCAAGAGCTACATCGGCTTTGCGCACAACGTGCTGGCCGTGGCGCTCATTCGCGTGCCGGGCGCGTGGCTGCTGTCGAACGCCTATTCCGACACGCTGTTTCCCATGGGTATCGCTTCGCCGTGCGGATCGATTTTGTCGGCCGTCATCTGTGTTGTCGCGTTTACCGTGCTCAACCGGCGCGGAGCTTTTGACAAGTTGGCAGCGTAGCGGGGCGACGCGAAATCGCCCTCATCGACGATATCATCAGCGACGACCCCACAACCTACGTGACGCAGATCACGGTGCCGGTCTCTCTAGGCTAGACCGAGCCTCGCCTCTAGCTCGGCCAACGCCTCAAAGGCATCGCGAGATGCACCCGCCGCGCGCTCACGCTCGGCAATGCAAATTCGCATCATTAAGCGCTCTTTTGCCTGCCCTTGGGCGTGCCTCGTGCGCCCTTCCGCCTGCGAGCAATTGCGATTCTCTATATCCATTACGCCACCGGCACCTCGCCGGTAGCCAGAATCTGCTCGAGTGCATCCTCGTCCAGCACGGGTACGCCCAGCTGTTCGGCCTTGGTGAGTTTGGAGCCCGCCTTGGGGCCGGCGACCAGATAGCTCGTCTTCTTTGACACGCTGCCCGAAACCTTAGCGCCGAGTACCTTGAGCGCCGCGCCAGCCTCGTCGCGGGTGCGGTTGACGAGCGTGCCGGTGAGCACGAAGGTCAGACCCGCAAGCGGCTGCGCGTCGGCGAGCTCGCCCGCCACGCCAGCGTCGGCTGCGGCTTGCGCGTGCGCGGCGCCCAGGTCGACCTCGAGCGACAGGCCCGCCTGACGCAGGCGCTCCAGCACGGCAAGGTTCTCGGGTACGGCCAGGAACTGCTTAACGCTCGCCGCAATCTTGGGACCGATGCCCTCGCATTCGGCGATGTCCTCTTCGCTCGCCAAGATAAGCTTGTCAATCGACAGGAATCGCTCGGCGATGACCTCGCCCACGCTCTTGCCCACATGGCGGATACCTAGGGCAAACAGCACGCGACCGAGCGGCTGGCTCTTGGACTTGTTGAGCTCGGCGATGATTTTCTCGGCCGTCTTGAGGCCCACCGGAATGGGGTCGCCCTTCTTGACGCCCTTTTTGCTGTTGGAGCTGGCATAGGTGCGCCCCGTGTCCAGGCCTGCGATGTCGTCGACCGTGAGCTGGTAGAAGTCTGCGACATCGTGGATCAGGCCGGCGGCGATCATCTTGTCGACGATCTCGTCGCCCAGGCCGTCGACGTCCATGCAGCCGCGGCTCACCCAGTGGAGCAAGCGCTCCTTGAGCTGTGCGGGGCAATCGATGGAGACGCAACGGTAAGCGACCTCGCCATCCTCGTGGACAACGGGGCTGCCGCACACGGGGCAGACCTCGGGCATGTGCCAGTCGACCGAATCGACCGGGCGCTTGTCGAGCACCGGGCCCACAACCTCGGGGATTACGTCGCCCGCCTTGTGCACGATGATAGTGTCGCCCTCGCGCACGTTTTTGCGGCGGATCTCGTCGATGTTGTGCAGCGTGGCGCGCGCGATGGTGGAGCCGGCGACCGTCACCGGGTCGAACTCGGCGACCGGTGTGAGCACACCGGTGCGGCCCACCTGGATGCGAATTTCGCGCAGGACGGTCTGCTTTTCCTCGGGCGGAAACTTAAAGGCAATGGCCCAGCGCGGCGCGCGGGCGGTAAAGCCCAGGTCGAGCTGCTGCTGGAAGCTGTCGACCTTTACGACCACGCCGTCGATGTCGTAGTCCAAGTCGCCGCGGTGCTCGAGGGCCTGGGCGCAGAACTCGTGGACCTCGGCCGGCGTGGCGCAGCGTGCCACGTTGGGGTTGACGCTAAAGCCGGCGCTACGCAGCCAATCGAGAAACTCACGCTGGCTGTGGACGTGCAACGGGTCGGTATCGGCGATGGCATAGATAAAGGTGGCCAGGTCGCGGCGCGCCGTGACCTTGGGGTCCTTTTGGCGCAGGCTGCCGGCGGCGGCGTTGCGCGGGTTGGCGAAGGGGTCGCGGCCCTCGGCATCGGCCTCTTCATTCAGACGCACAAAGCTGCCCTTGGGCATATAGACCTCGCCGCGTACCTCAATGGTGCGCTCGCGGTCGGCGCCCATGTGGGCGAGCGCCGGCTCGGACAGGTGCATGGGCACATCCTTGATAGTACGGACGTTGAGCGACACGTCCTCGCCCGTGGTGCCATCGCCACGTGTGGCTGCGCGTACGAAGGTGCCGTTTTGGTAAGTAAGGGCCACGCCCAGACCGTCGATCTTAAGCTCGCAGGTATAGGTGACGCTACCGGCACCGAGGGCATCCTCAGTGCGCTGGAGCCACGCGTCGAGTTCGTCCAGGTCCATGGCATCGTCCATGGAATACATGCGCGCCATATGCGTGACCGGCGTAAACTGCTCGCTCACGTAGCCGCCCACGCGCTGGGTATAGCTGTCGGGCGTCACCAGGTCGGGGTAGGTGGCCTCGATTTCCTGCAGTTCAACGAGCATTTTGTCGAAGGCGGCGTCCGTGATCTCGGGCGCATCGAGCATGTAGTAGCGATAGGCGTGGTAGTCGAGCTCGTGGCGCAGTTCGGCCGCGCGCGCTGCCGCCTGGGCACGGGCATCGGTCGGTGCGGTGGCTTCCGCGGTCGCGGGCGTTTCGGTATCGATGTCCACGCCGTCACCAAACAGGCTCGATTGCTCCATAGCGGCACTCCTTCGCTCGATTTCAAACGGATACAAGAGTACCACCGGTCGCAACGGGGTCGAATAGCGGTCTCAAACCGCACCGAATCGGCAGCCGCCAGACTGGGGTGGACAGTTAGTTCAGATACGTATAAATCCTAGAGCTGGATTAGGCACGAACACCCCTGTTTCAACTAATTTGGGCTCCCTGAGACCATGTAAACGTCCCGCTCGCCCTCCCAAACACCCATTCAAACCCCATCCCAATCAAAAATTGCTCAAAACGCATCCCAAGCTGCCCCAGATTTATACGTATCTGAACTAACTGTCCAGACCATTACGAACCAGGCCTCTTGCCAGCCACAAGTGATCCGTTTTCCTCCGTCCCCAACGGATCAATAAGAAAAGAGGGGCTGTCCCGCGCTGGCGGGACAGCCCCTCTGGCTTCGGCATGTGCGAAATGGCTCGTTAGTAACCCTGGCCGTAGCCCTGACCCTGGCCCTGCTGGCCCAGCAGCTCCTCCAGGTACTGGCGCAGCTGCTCGTCGGTAATACCGCCGTTGCCGGTGTCGGTCGCGCTGTCATCCTGCTGCTGGTTCTGCAGCTCCTCATCGGAGCCCAGCTCGACGGTGACCTTCTTCTCTTCCTTGCCGCGCATGAGCGTGATCTCGACCTTCTCGCCCACCTCGTGGCTGCGCAGGGCGATGATCAGGCCATCGGCACTCGTAATCTCGTCGTCGCCCAGCTTGGTAATGACATCGCCCTCCTGGATGCCGGCCTTGGCGGCGGGACCGTCCTCGACGACACTCGCCACGTACGCGCCGCTATCGGTGCTGAGCTTGTTAGTGCGGGCGTTAAGCGCATTGACGCTCGAAAGCGTGGCGCCCAGGTACGGGTGCACCGGCGTCTTGCCGCCGATGATCTGGTCGGCAATGTTCTTGGCATAGTTGACCGGAATGGCAAAGCCCACGCCCGAGCTGGAGCCCGAGTAGCTCTCGATGAGCGAGTTGATGCCCACGAGTTCGCCGTTGTCGTTGACGAGCGCGCCACCGGAGTTGCCCGGGTTGATGGCGGCATCGGTCTGAATCATGTTGGCATAGATGGTATTGCCGCTGGTAGAGCTCATGGCCGTGGAGCGATAGAGCGCCGAGACGATACCCGTGGAGACAGACTGCTCGTTGCCGAACGGCGAGCCGATCGCCATGACCCACTCGCCCACGTTGAGCTTGGAGGAGTCACCGATCTCGATCGGCGTGAGCTTTGAGGCGTCAGCATCCTTGAGTTTGATGACGGCCAGGTCGCTCGAGGCATCGTTGCCCACGAACTCGGCCTCGTACGTGGTTCCGTCGTCCATGGTAACCACGTACTGGTCATAGCCATCGACCACGTGGTTGTTGGTGAGGATGTGGCCCTCGGTATCGAGCACCACGCCCGAGCCGACGCTGCCCGAGCTGTCCGACTCGTCGGCAGACTGCGAAAGCGAGCCATTCTGGCTACCGCTCGAAGTGGCGGTGATGGAAACGACGGAGGGCAACGCCTTGGCAGAGACGGCCTCGGCCAGCGTGGTATCCTCGGAGTCGATGGTGATCTTTTGCGCCGATGAACCCGAAGCACCCGCCGTCACGGCGTTCCTGCCGCCGCCGATATCGAGCGTGCCGCTCATAATGAGCGCGATGACCAGCAGGGCGCCACAGGCACAGCCGGCAAGCGCCGTAATAAAGATCGGCAGTTTTTTGGTCTTGGTCTTGACCACCGTGTGCTTGTTTACAACCTGCTGGCCGCCCAGCGGCTTGCCGGTCTGCGTGTCGTAGGCTTGCACGTAGGGAATGTTGCCGTCGGCAGGCGTCGACTCCACCTGTACGCGCGGCTGCTGCTGAGTATCGCCGGCATTGCCCGGATCCTGGGGGAGCTGGGAATCGTTCTCGCTCATAGCTGCAATCCTTTCGTCAAATAACCAAAGGCCCGCCAAACATGTGGCGGGCCATCATTGTTCACGTTGAGTTGTACCCCAATATGCGGGCGAACGTGTATGAGAACGCAATCTTTTAGGAAGGCTTAAGTTCTGCTGCAAACTCGAGAGGAATCCACGCATGCGGCAAAACCACCACAAAGTTGCCTGTCCCCTTTGCGGTGAAAAGCTAGTCCTTAAACAGATAACCCACGCCGCGGACGGTGGTGATATGAGCCGCGATCTGCGGACCCACCTTGGAGCGGATGCGTCGGATGTGCACGTCGACGGTGCGCGTGCCGCCGCAGTACTCAAAGCCCCACACGCGGTGCAGCAGCACCTCGCGGCTGTAGGCGCGGTTGGGGTGCGTCGCCAAAAAGCTCAACAGCGAGTACTCCATCAGCGTCAGATCGATGGGCTCATCATCGAGCGTCACCTGGTAGGTGGCCAGGTTGATCTCGAGGTTGTCGATGTTGAGCACATCGTCGGCGGCGACGGTCTCCTCCTCGCCCATCAGGCGCTGTGCGCGAGCCTTGAGCTCGTTGGGCGTCGCCGTGGGGCATACAAAGTCGGCATGCGCGTGATTCGGCAGGCGCAGGGTGCCGAGCGCCTCGTCGTCGACAATCACCAACATGGGGACGCCGCCGCGATCGTCAAGCCACTTGGCAATCTGATCGATGCGGTCGCTGCGGATGCCGTCGGAATCGAGGATCAGCAGGTCAAAGTCGTGCGCCGCAGTCGGCGAATCGGGGGTAGCCAGGCTCACCTCGACACCCAGGGTGGTCGTCAAGCTGCGGGCAAACTCGTGGAAGCGCGTCGTGCGCGCCATGAACAGGGCACTCTTTTCGGACATATCGGCCTCCAAGGAAATGAGCTCAATCGTACTGGAACAAGCCAGCGTGATTAGGAGTTCGCCAGGTAGTGCTTGATCTCCCACTCGGTGATCGTGGACTCAAACTTATGCCATTCGTCGCGCTTCTTTTTGAGGAAGAAGCTGTGGATGTGCTCGCCGAGGGCATCCTTCATAAACTGCGAGTCCTCAAACACGTCGAGCGCCTCTTTGAGCGAGCGCGGCAGCGGCGTGTAGCCGGCCTCGACCATCTGGCGGTCGGTAAGCTTGAGCGTCTCGGCCGTTGCCTCGGGCGGGAGCTCCAGCTTGCGCTCGATGCCGTCCAGACCAGCCGCCAGCGTGACGGCGTTGACCAGGTACGGGTTGGCCATGGGATCGGGACTGCGCAGCTCGATGCGCGTGGACAGCTGCTTGCCGGGCTTGTAGACCGGGATGCGGACCATACTCGCGCGGTTGCGCAGGCCCCACGTGGCGTACTGCGGCACGGAGTCGCCACCCGTGGTGATGCGCTTGTACGAGTTGACCGTGGGGTTGGTGATGGCGCTGATCTCGCGGGCATGCGCCAGGATGCCGGCCATGTAGTGCTTGGCGACGTCGGAAAGATGGTACTTCTCGTCGTCCTCGCCCCAAAAGACGTTGTTGCCGTCGTGGTCGAATAGCGACTGGCACAGGAACATAGCGCTGCCGTCCTCGCCCGCCAACGGCTTGGGCATAAAGGAGGCGTGGCAACCGCTCTCGTAGGCCTGCTGCTTAATGATGAGTTTGGCCGTGGTGATGGCGTCGGACATGCTCAGGGCCTCGGCGTGGCGCAGGCTCATGCCGTGCTGCGAGCGGCCGGCGGCGTGGAAGGTGTACTCCACGGGCACGGACATCTTCTCGAGCGTGAGGACTGTGTTGCGACGCAGGTCGCGAGCGGCATCGCTCACCGAAAGATCGAAGTAGCCCACGTTGTCGAGCGGCTCGGGGGTGTGCTCGTCGGGGAAATAGTAATACTCCAGCTCGGCGCCCACGTTGAGCAGATAGCCGGCCTTTTCGGCCTTGTAGAACATGCAGCGCAGGGCATCGCGTGGGTCGCCGGCGAAGGGCTTGCGGTCGGGGGTACACACGTCGCAGAACACGCGGGCGACGCCGTTGTGGCTCGGGCGCCACGGCAAAATCTGGAAGGTCGAAGCATCGGGAAACGCCAGCATGTCGGCTTCCTCGGGCGTGGCAAAGCCCTCGATGGCGGAGCCGTCAAAGCCAATACCCTCCTCAAAAGCGACCTCGAGGTCCTCGGGGCTAATGGCAAAGTTCTTGAGGCGGCCGAGAATGTCGACAAACCACAGACGCACAAAGCGGATGTCACGCTGCTCTACGGAGCGGAGTACGTAATCGATGTTCTGCTGGTTCATGTCGCTCCCCTTTCTTTCGGGCGGGTTTCGACTGGTCTATATCGCAGATACTATCGCAGAAAAATGTTTCCGCAGGGTTAAAGCGTATCAAGCGCTCAAAAAACGTGCGCGAACAGGCAGTTGCGAACGAGTGGCTAGCGCGAGGTCGAAGCGCGGTGTTCGATGTGACCGGGAACCTCGATGCGTTTGGGCGCCAGCTTTGCGGCCTCGCCCACCGTGGTGGTGACGACGTCAATGCGCTCGGACAGGCGCTCGACCACGCGCTCGGCAATGGTGAGGGTGTCCTGCGCGGCCGTGGTCACGCCACCAAAGAGCACATGGTTCCAGGGGTAGTCGTCAAACGTCGCGATCTTGAGCCCCGCCGGCAGCGAGGGTCCCAGCTGCGCTAGCGCCTCGGTCAGACGCAGGAAAACCAAGCCGTTGACAGCAATGAGGCCGAGCTTTTTACCTGCATAGCCGCGGATGGTCTCGTCCAGGCGGCCGACGCCCGTGGCGCCCCCGTCGGCCAGGGTGACGACCTCGCCGGCAAGGCCGCGGTGCAAAAGCTCGTCGGTAAAGGCCTCGGCGCGCTTGCGACGCACGGGGCTGTCGTCGCTTGCCTCGGTGAGCAGGCACAGGCGCTCGCTGCCCGCAGCTGCCAAGGCGTCTACCAGGCCGGCGACCAGCTCACGGTTGTTAGATGTCACCAGATCGACACCGCCGTCGGCAACGTCGCGGTCGAGCAGCACAACGGGCAGGCGTCCCGCGGCCGCGGCGATCGCCTTGTCGTTGCCTCCGCAGGTGTTGACGACCAGGCCGTCCACGCCGGCATCGATAAGTCTGGTGAGCGACTCGGCCTCCTTGGCGGGATCGTTGCCGCTAATGGCCGTCATGAGCGAGCAGCCGCGCGCGGCGGCACTGGCGGAAAGGCCCTCGAGCATGGCGCTCGAGAACGGGTTGGCGATGTCAGCCAGAATCACACCGATGAGGTTCGTACGCGAGCTGCGCAGATTGCGCGCGGCGGCACGTGGGCGATAGCCGGTGCGCTCGATAACTGCCGCGATGCGAGCACGGGTCTCCTCGGTCATTTGCCCGGGGCGGTTGTTGAGGTAGCGCGAGACCGTGGCCGGACTCACGCCCGCCTCGGCGGCAATGTCCTTGATTCTCATCTGCGCCATAACGCACCCCGTTTCCCAATTGTCGGCGATCTGAGCCATTTTAGGCATTTTTTTAAAAATCTCGGTTGCAAAACGCTGTAGGTGAGTATACTACAACTCGAAACGAAACCGATTTCGTAAACCGATTTCGGCGAGCGTTGGCACGCAGGTGCAAAGACGCACCCTACCGTCTTGGCACCTGCGTGCCAACGCCATATCAAAGGTGTACGCACGAGTAAAAGGAGCTGCGCGACCATGGGTAAAACGGTTCTTACCTTCGGCGAGATCATGATGAGACTCTCACCCAAAGACCACCTGCGTATTGAGCAGGCAACCGAGTTTGACGTCCGCTACGGCGGCGCCGAGGCCAACACTGCGCTTTCCCTGGCCTACCAGGGCGACAAGGCCGCTTACGTCTCCGTTGTCCCGGCCAACCGTCTGGGCGAGTGCGCCCTGCGTTCGCTGAAGGCCTACGGCGTCGACACCACGCGCGTCGTGCGTCAGGGCGACCGTCTTGGCTCCTATGTGTTTGAGGTCGGCGCCTCGCAGCGCGGTAACGGTTGCGTCTACGACCGCAAGTACTCTGCCATCAACATGGCCAAGCGCGACGTCTTTAACTGGGACGAGATCCTCAAGGGCATCGATGTCTTCTATTTCTCCGGCGTGACCCCCGCCGTCTCCGATGAGATGGCTGCCGCCTGCAAGGATGCCCTCACCGTCTGCCGCGCCAAGGGCATCACCACCGTGTGCGACGTGAACTATCGCGGCAAGATGTGGTCGCCCGAGAAATCGCAGGCCACCATGAAGGAACTCCTGCCGCTCGTCGACATCTGCATCGCCAACGACGAGGATGCGCCTGCCGGCCTCGGCATGACCTGCGTCTCCGGTTCCCTTGCCCACGGCATCGAGGAGCGCGACACCTACGTCGAGATGGCCCGCCAGATCTGCGCCGAGTACGGCTGCAAGAAGGTCGCCTCGGTCGTCCGCAACATCTCCTGCGTCGAGCGCTCCATCTGGATGGGCATGCTCTTTGACGCCGAGAGTGGCGAGCACTGGTTCTCCCCTGCTCACGACGTACACGTGCTCGAGGGCGTTGCCGCCGGCGACGCTTTCAACGCCGGCCTCGTCCATGCCCTCATCAACGACTTTGACCCGCAGGACGCCGTCAACTATGCGATTGCAGCCTCGATCCTCAAGCTCACCATCAAGGGCGATTCCAACTTGGTGACCGCAGGCGAGATCGCAGCCGTGGCATCCGCCGCCGACGGTGGCACCCGCGTCGCCCGTTAATTCGTTCCCCATTCCGCGGGCCGCAGCTTTCCAATCCCATACCCCTGCGGCCCGCTCCCCGATTCCTCCGGCCGGGCAAAACCACCAGTCCCATTCCGGTTTTGCCTGGCATTCCCTACATGACTGGTCGAGCAGCCGGTTTTGGAATTGCTTGAACCCCAAGCAGTGCCTCCGATAACCAATCCAAAATCGGCTCCTGACCAGCACATTTGGCAATCACGCGCCCATGCGCGCCACACATCGAAAGGAACATCATGTTCGATCAGTTCTACACCACGCTTGAGTCCCTGGGCATCGTGCCGGTCGTTGTGCTCGACAAGGTCGAGGACGCCGCCCCGCTCGCCCACGCTCTTATGGCAGCTGGCATGAAGTCCGCCGAGGTCACCTTCCGCACCGCCTGCGCCGCCGAGTGCATCGCCGCTATGGCCGAGGCCGAGCCCGAGATGTGCGTTGGTGCCGGCACCGTCCTGACCGTCGAGCAGGTTGAGCAGGCCCGCGCAGCCGGTGCCAAGTTCATCGTCTCCCCGGGTTACAACGAGGACGTCGTGAAGTACTGCATCGACATCGACCTGCCCGTCCTTCCCGGCACCGTGACCCCCTCCGAGGTCACCGCAGCCGAGAACCTGGGCCTCAAGGTCACCAAGTTCTTCCCCGCGTCCCAGTATGGCGGCCTGAACACCATCAAGGCCCTCGCCGCTCCGTTTGTCGGTCACCGCTTTATGCCTACCGGCGGCGTGAGCACCGCCAACGTCGAGGAGTACCTGAGCTCCTCCGCCATCATCGCCTGCGGTGGCACCTGGATGGTCAAGCCGGCCCTGTTTGCCGACGGCGACTTCTCCAAGGTCGAGCAGATCGCCCACGAGGCCATGGACGTCGTCAAGAAGGTCCGCGGCTAGGTTTAGCTCTTTATCGTGAAAGGGGGGGCGTGCCCTAAACCTCGCCCCCTTTCTTTTAAAGCGGCTCGGAAGCGCGCCGTTTCCGTCACGAACAAGAACCAAAACCGTCTTGTATGCTGATAGAACGTGACGGAAGCGACACGCCTCCAAGCCGCTTTGCCTACTCGGCTGGCCGTCGCGCTCAACTAAGCCACTTCGACAAAAGCCGAGCCACCAAAACAGCTGCGGTGCCGTCTGGAGGAATGGACCCTTGCTTCCGGTCTTTTCCTCCAAGCGGCGCCGCAGCTTTGTGCCCCGGTTACGCCCCAACGCAGTTGCGGTGAAATAGGGACTGTTTGCGCCACCTAGGCCGCAAAACAGTCCCTATTTCACCGCAACTTATATGGGGATTGATTAGATGAACGAGTCTTTGGACAGCTCAAAATAGTCGGGATGCAAGGCGATAACCGGGCCCTGCTCCTCGGGCATCAGATGCAGGTGAGTCTCGGCCAGATAGCTCGCCGTGTCGGTATCGCCTCTCTTAATGGCCTCAAGAATCCGGCGATGCTGCCGACGAATCGGCTCCCAATCCAGATCCTGCGACACCATACGCAACCAGTTGTATCGCTCAAAATGCGTATTGACGCTCTTCATCCAATCCCACAACATATGGCGGCCGGCAATCTCAAAGCACGTCTCATGGAATAGGTTATCCAGATCAAAGAAACGACGCGTCTCGCTATGGTCGAGCGACTCGGACTCGGCAAGAATCTGCTCGAGCCGACACTTTTGCTCGGGTGTGGCGGCCGAACAGCATTTAATAAGCACGCTTCTCTCGAGCTTCTCGCGCAAAAAGCAGGCGTTCTCGGCGCGTTCCATGCTGATCTTAGAAACGTAGGTGCCGCTTTTGGGACGCGTTTCCACCAGCTCCTGCTCACGCAGGCGCACAAAGGACTCGCGAATGGGCGTGCGCCCGATTCCCGTCTCCTTTTCCAGACCAATCGCCGAAAGGCGCGTGCCGGGCTTGAGCTCGGCATAGATGATCTTGGAGCGCAATGCGTTGTATGCCTGATCTTGCAGGCTCTGATAATGCTGGTGCTGTTCCATAAAGCCCTCGGATGAAGCCTCGGTTAATCGAATACCACCATGCAATACTATCGCATCCCCCGCCCCCCTCATAAGTTGCGGTGGAATAGTTCCTGCTCAAAGCCTTCAGCAGCAAAAACAGGAACTATTCCACCGCAACTTCCAACAGTCTTTTTGGGACGTGGCTTTTTTGGCTACCCTGAGCCGCAGGTCGGCCCCTTGCCACAAAAGGGGCCCATCTACTACGTTAACGCGGAGAGCCCAGACCATGCTGAAAAGTGCGAAAACAAAACCGCAGGTAGACAGCTTGTCGATTTTCGAAAAAGCCGACTATGGTTGACCCCTGCGGCTTAAACGTAGTAGATAGGCCCTTTTCGTGGCGCAGCACTACTGCACCCCAAATTGGCACCCCGAGCCCTCGTGAGTTGCCAACAAGCTGTTCGCCCAGCGCTTTGTGCGCGCGGCATTCGGGAAATAGCACCACCGTAAGAACCCGCAAACAGCGCTATACGTTGCTATATCTCACTATACTTTGCTATATCTTGCTATACTTTGCTATATCTTGCTATATCTTGAGCAAAGGTGGCTCACATGCAAACAAACCCTTTTAAGCCCACAGCAGGTAAAACACCTCCCACGATTATCGGCCGCGAAGATGTGCTCGAAGAATTCAATGAGGGCCTCGTCAACGGGCCTGGTGCCCCGGGGCGCCTAATGCGCATAGCCGGCGTCCGTGGAACGGGCAAGACGGTCCTCCTTGACGAGTGCTCACGTTTGGCGCAAAGCCGTGGCTGGACGGTCATAAAAGAGGTCGCAACCGAGGGACTTTGCCAGCGCATTCTCGAACAGCTGCAGCCCAAATTCCAGGCCAAACACGCCAGATTTGAGCCCACTGTAGCTGGCATATCCATCGGCAGCATAGATATTGAGCGAATCGGCCCATCGCTACGCGACGCCATGAGACAGACAATAACCAAGAATGGAAATGGCCTGCTCATCACTCTCGACGAGGTTCAAGACGCAGAGCTCGATGAGGTCCGAACGCTCTCCATTGCGATTCAGCAGGTTATCGGCGAAGACCTTGATATCGCCTTTGTTTTTGCTGGGCTGCCTTCGATGATTGAAAGCATCATCAACGGAAAGACACTTGCGTTTTTGCGCCGCGCCCTCCCCTTTGACCTGAAGGCTGTGGCAGTAACCGAAGTGTCGTATTCCCTCGAGGAAACCATTGAAGCGTCTGGCGTGGAGTTGCAGCCAGGTATTGCCGGCCAACTTGCCGAGGCAACGCAAGGCTATCCTTTCATGATCCAACTCGTTGGATACTACGCATGGCAGTTGGCAAGACGCGCACATACAGCGATTATTGGAGAAGAAGAAGCCGAGCGTGGCATTGCAACGGCACGCGAACGCTTCTGCGCCATGGTGATTGAGCCCGCGCTGCGGCGCATTCCGCCCACGTGCATCGCTTATCTGCTGAGCATGGCGTCTTTGGGGCAGACGAGCTCGACCAGCATGGTTGCCGATGCCCTAAACAAAACGCCTCAACAGGTGAGCTCCGTCCGCAGCCGCCTGTTAAGAGAATCGATTATCGAGGCTCCTTCGTACGGCAAGGTCTCATTTGTCATCCCCTACATGCGCGACTACCTCTACGAACACAAAGCCGAACTGGAAGTTGAACTGTAGAAACGGCAACTGCCCTGCAAGACGAAAACCGTTTTCGTACGGATTTAAAGCAGACGTAAACGGTTTTCGTCTTGATTTGCGTACGGAATTAAGACGTAAATTGCGCTTTCGTACGCTTATTACCAGACGCAAATTGTTTTCGTCCGGCTATGCGTCCCCAATCTAGACGCAAAGAGCCCCGAGCTCGTATTGAACTGCATCCCAATTCTTGGACGGGCGCCGATGCCCTGATTGGAGTGGGTATGATGAATTGGACACCTAGTTAAGAGCGAAAGGTGTTCAAGATG
>OLRS01000914.1_pt1 | contig 31530 bp, 27 predicted proteins | sample 1673171 | NCBI WGS metagenome assembly OLRS01 (sample SAMEA3136762, study PRJEB25190) | human gut metagenome | biome: human gut; feature: human-associated habitat; material: faeces | place: Austria | collected 2013
ATCCTGATCGTGGGCTACTTTGTCTACGGTAAGATCGTGGACAACACACGACAATTAACTGCCCCGAGCTCTTCTTGAGAAACTTCAGAGGCGGAATGGATGCATTCCGCCTCTTTTGATTGGCGCATCCCACTGAAGCGCCCAAGCCGCAGCCTTCGAGCCGCTGGACTCGGTCATCCGCCGTCGGCAAATATCAAAGCGCGGCAGCAATCTCCACCTTAAGCGTACCCACTCCGTTCACGCCGCCCTCCAGGCGGTCGCCCACCTGCGCTTCAGGCACATTGACCGGGGCGCCGGTGAAGATAACGTCGCCCGGACGAACTTCCCAATAGCGGGAAATGAGCGCAATGAGCTCTGCGGGCGGGACAATCATGAAAGCCGTGCTGGCCGACTGCTTTTTCTGATTGTTCTGATAAAGATAAATCTCGGCCGGCGCCGGCATCGGCGTGCGATAGGCTGGGCGCACATGTGAAACAGGGGCGCCTCCATCGAGCGTCTTCATTAAGTCCCAGGGACCGCCCGCCGGAAGATCTTCAGGCGCAAGGCGGCGCGTGAAGTCAAACCCTACGCACCATCCCCAAATGCACTCTTGAGCTTCTTCAACGGAAAGATTGCGTCCGCCCTTATGGAGGCACGCCACCAGTTCGAGCTCAGGCACCATCCTGGCGGTGCGAGCCGGCATGGGCCAGCGGTAGACTTCCCCGTCAGCAACGGGGTGAATGGAGTCGGGCGACTTCATGAAAAGAGGCGGTACAAAGCCCGCAGCCGCTACGCGCTGCTTTTCATCGGCCGCATAGTTCTTCGCGGCGCCGTAGACGCGGTTGACAGGGAAAAATTCATAACGTTCATCCTGCACAGGGATGACGGCCTGAGGCGGCGGAGCGAAGAGAAATGGCATGAGGATGCGTTCCTTCGGATAGGACGGCTGAAAGTTGAGGAACATCATTTTAGACCGGCTCAGCACTTGCGCGGCGGCGCTCCGCGTGCCGCTCCCGTGCGGTCGGCCCGGAGCACATTTCGGAGATGAAGCCCTTCAGCGCAAAAAGCGGCTGAAACCCCAGTATTCCTCGCCATCACGCATCGGCGGCAAACTACTGCGACAAATCCGAATGAGCACAATGCTCTGCGGCCGCTACAATGCAGGATGCTTCAATTTAGACGCTCTGCCGGGCATAAATGTTTACTCGGATCAGCGTTTTTCCCCTGAAACGGACATTCATTCAAACAAGATGACATCGCCGCAAATGCCGCGCCGCGAAAGCCTCGCCTCGATTAGTCAACGCCGCCTGCAGGCGGTGAAGTCCAAGAGCATCTATGTGCTCCCCAACGCCTTTACTGCCGCAGCGCTCTTTGCGGCTTATTACGGCATTATCCAAGCCATGAACGGGCATTTTTCAGAAGCCGCCATTGCGGTCTTCTTTTCAATGCTCTTTGACGGCATGGACGGCCGTGTCGCTCGTCTTACGCATACGCAGAGCGAATTTGGCGTTCAGATGGACAGTCTCGCCGATGCCGTGAGCTTCGGCATCGCTCCTGCGCTCATCGTCTATGAATTCGCACTCGTGGAAATGGGCAAAATCGGCTGGGCAGTCTCCTTCGTTTATGCGCTCTGCGCACTTTTGCGCCTGGCCCGCTTCAACTGCAATGTGGGCGTGGTGAGCAAGAATTACTTCCAGGGGCTCCCTTCCCCTGCAGCCGCGGCCTTGGTCTGCGGCTTTGTGTGGCTAGCGGTTGAAAATCGTCTGCCCGATTGGCTTTTGCCGCATCAGGGCACCATCGCTGCGGTTGTGACGCTTTACGCTGGTCTGACCATGGTGAGCAATGCGCCGTTCTTCTCTGGGAAGAGCTATGCCGTCGTCCGCACGATTCCTTTCTGGGTGATCATTGTCTGCGCAGTGCTTTTCATCATTATTTCCAGCAACACGTCGCTTTCTATCTTCATTCTTTTCTGTCTCTACGCACTTTCGGGTTTCGTTTATGAATTCTGGTGTTGGTGGCGCGGTCGTCCGAATCCGATTCAGGCTGACCTTGCCGCCCAGCAGGCAGCCCTTGACGCTGAAGCAGAAAACGAATCCTGCCCAACCTGCGGCAGCACTGCGCAAAAGCAGTGATTTTTCACAACTCCGCGCCTCTTTCCGTGCTGTCGCTTGACTTTCCCCTGCAGCACGGTGTAAACCATGAGCGATGCTCCAGCGCTGTCGCTCCGGCTTATCTGAGCCACCAAAGACAGAGAGGACGGAACTTCTTACAAATCACCGAACGCCCGAAGTCACCAAATGAACGAAGACACCGCTTCCTCCACAATGTTTGAAGATGTGGTCACAATGATCCGCATTCTGAGCCTGATCCCTCAGGACAGATGGACCACTGTCGCCGAAATACATCAGGAACTTGAAGACCGCGGTGTTGAGATACACCGCCGCACACTTCAGCGCTACCTGAAGACGATCAGAGATCACAGCGATGTTTTCCCCATTCATGTAGAGACTTCAGGGAAACCGTACGGCTTTTGCTGGGATCCGCAGAGCGCAGGGTTTCATCTGCCCCAGCTCGGCGTGGAGCAAATGCTGCTGCTTCGCATTGCTGAGGAGCGGCTTCAGAGCCATCTGCCGCCGCAAGCCATCACCCCGATTCGGCCTCTTCTGCGTTCAGCCCGCCGTGTCATTAAGTACGATGATGAAACGGAAGGCACATGGCTTCGTAAAGTCAAGGTGCTCGAAGACGCTCAGTCTTTCCAGCCGCCGGTCATTCGTCCCGGCGTTTTATCTGCCATTGCTGACGCGCTCTTCATCGATCACAAAGTTTTGCTGCGCTGCCGTTCGGCGCGCAGCCGCAATACCGAAGTTATCGTGCGCCCGCTCGCCATTATCCAAAAGGGCGTGCGCACCTACCTCGTCTACCAAACCGATGCCGGCGACTTTCAGCACATAGCGCTTAATCGCCTGGATGCGGCCGAACTGATGCAGGATGCTTTTGAACGTCCGGAAAATTTCGACCTGGAAGACTATTCGGCCAAAATCCGCCTCAACGATGCCCGCGGCAAAACGATGCGGCTCTCTATTACATCCGATGACCCGGAATTTGTGCGCATCCTCTCCGAATCGCCCTTTAATCAGACGCAAAAGATTGAGGACGAACCCGGCAAGACCGGCAGTTGGGTGATCACGGCTGTCGTTGAAGATTCTCTGCTTCTCGACGGCTGGCTCGCCGAGCACCGCGGCTCCATCATCTCGTCGACCAAGACTGCGCTGCGGCAGGAAGAAGCCACTGCGATGCTGCTCACGCCGCAGACCGAAAACAACGCCGAAAAGCGCTCGAGCCGCCCTCGTGCCGCTCGCACGCCTTCAGGCGAAGAAATCAACCTGACAGCGCCGGCGCAGAAATCCTACGAAGTAGCTGCGGCTGCGCTCAATTCCGGCGCCGAATTTGGTCTGGAGGTTCCGGCCGATTTAAAGAGTCCGAAAGCCGAGTTCAACATCAAAGATCACGAAGCAACGGCCAAATGATGCTCCTAAACCGGTGAAAGGAGCATTCGCCGTATCCAGCAAAAATCCCCGCTCAGTCACCGCTGGCGGGGATTTTGCTTAAATGAGAACTGGTGTGCCGACAGACACCAAGCCCCAAGCACATCAAAGACGCGCGATCGTGGAGGAAACCCCCGTCATCTTGTCGCCGATCTGAGCAACAATTTCGGCGTCAGCCGGCAGATACACGTCAACGCGGGAACCAAAACGAATAAAGCCGTAGCGCTCGCCGCGGGCCAGTTCCTGACCGATCGTCGCATAGCAGATGATGCGGCGAGCCACCAAGCCCGCCACCTGAATAAACGTGATGCGGCGGCCGTCAGCCATACGCACCGTCACAGCGTTGCGCTCGTTTTCTGTGCTGGCTTTATCGAGGTCGGCATTCACGAAAAGACCAGGCGTATAGGTCACTTTCTCAACCACGCCCGCAACCGGAGACTTCTGGCTGTGCACGTTGAAGACGTTCATGAAGATGGAAACCTTCATAGCATCTTCACCCGTTTCCGGATTCGTGCACTTTTCAACTTTGCAGACACGTCCGTCCACAGGACTCACAACGGCCCGAGGATCTTCAGGCGCTTCGCGAGCCGGATCCCGGAAAAACTGGAAAGCAAACACCAGGAACACGAAGAAAAGGAACGTGATGATTCCGAGGTCAAGCATCCAGCTCACGATGACGGCGATCAGAGCTCCCGCGAGAATAGGCCAGCCTTCACGGGCAATGATCGGATGGGGATAAATGCGGTTGGACAAGGATGAGCTCCTGATGGATAAGTTTAGTAATTCACTATTTTAAAAGGTCAAGCACAGCGTCGTCTCGACCCGGGAATTATTCAATTAGCGTTCAATCGAAAAAACGCCCGCAGGCAAAATGAGAGTGCGGGCGGCGGATCATACCGAGTTTTGTCACTTAGCTTGAATTTATTCCGTCTTTTCCTTTTCTCGATCAATCGGCCGGCGCGAGAAGATCCAGTCAATGAAGCTGCCTTGGCTGCGTGAGCTGAGAATAACTCGGCCGCTGCCGGAGAACTTAAGGACAAAACCTTCTCCGGTAAGCTGACTGCCGATCAATCGGCCGGCAAGACCGCTTCGTCCCGTCTGAAGCGTGATTTCATAGTCTAGCGATGCGTCCCAAGCGACCAGATGCCCGTTGTCGATCAAAAGCGGACGGTCGGGCGTCACCTCCACTTCTTCCAAAGAGCCGAAACCCGAGACTGCCAGCGTGCCGGCACCTTCGGCCTTCATAATAAAGAAGCCGCCGCTGTCGGACAAAATCGCCCGTCCCAGCCCCTGAGCCTTGGCTGAAATGTCAATGCCGGCCGTTGCCGCGAGAAAGCAGCCGTCGGCAATCATCACGCCGTCATCCTTGACATCCAGGACCTTGACGCCGCCCGGCAGGCTTGGCGCTAAATAAGTGGTGCCGGCCTGATCCTCTGCGGCAATCCACTGCTGAAAAAATGTTTCGTCGTTGAGGAATTTGCGCGCGAGCGACTTGAAAAAGCCTCCGCGGGTCTTGCCTTTCAGGATCAATCCTGCATCCATCATCACCATTGAGCCGCGCTCCGCGGCGACTTCGTCGCCGGGATCGAGGTCAACGCGCAAAAGCGGATCAATACCGGCCTGTGCGGTGAACTTTGCCATCTCTCAATTGCTCCAGCACTAAGCATTAAGGCGTGATACGCACGGTAAGGCTGACGGTCAGAGCAGTGTCTGCAGAACCTGCGCTCACCACCGCTTCAGCGGAATCATTGGCCGCCGCAACACGCATCATCATGGGCTGCGCATAGTAGCGCGGAGAAGGACCGGCTGCGCCGGAAACCTGAATACCCTCAATACGTACGTTTTTCTCTTCGAGCCCAAGTGCCTGAGCTGCTGTCACAGCACGCTCCGTCGCACGCTTCACCGCTTCGGCAAGGAGCTCATCCTGCGCGGCTTCCCGAACCGCACGAGAGACCGAGAAAGTGACGCCGTCATAATTCATGCTTTTCCCCGCAGCGCTCATCACCGCCGACGCAAGCTTCAGGTCGCGAACAGTGACGCGCAGCGTCTGCCGTGCACCCCAGGCTGCGATTTCAGAGGTTTCTCCTTCTTTGGCCCGAGTTCTCACCGGCCAAGTTGAAAAGTCCGCGGTCTGAACCTCGACTTGCCCGGCAGGCGCATTGATGGCATTGAGTGCGGCAATCGCGGCGTTGCCCGCCTTAACGATTTCGTCACTGGCGTCCTGTGCCTGCGGGCGCTGAGCTTCCGCCGTAAAGGTGATCACCGCTTGATCATTGGCCAGCAGTCGATTGGCTTCGCCCGTGACCGTCATAACGAGTCCTGCGTCAGCCACTCGCGGCATGGCATAACCCGAAAGCGGCGCAGCCAGCGTCAAAGCAGCCGCAGCTGCACACGAAACCTTCATCCATTGTTTCTGCATGATTGATGGCCTTTCAAACTGAGTGGTAAAGCAGAGTGCGAAATAAGTGACTCAAGCGCATCTCTTTATATTCATCCTATCGAAGTCCTGTGACGCTTATCGTTTGCAAATGAAACTGCAATAGACAAGGACTGAAGCAACAACGCTTCTGCATGGTCTAGTTACAATTACCGACCTTGTTTATCTGTACGCACTGCTTTTGCCGTTCACCATGTCCGTCCCAACCTCCTCTGCCCAATGGAGCTCCAGACTCGGCTTTATCCTGGCCGCTGCCGGTTCAGCGATTGGCCTCGGAGCCATATGGAAATTCCCATATTGGGCAGGTGCCAACGGCGGCGCTGCATTCATCCTGCCCTACATTCTCTTCACCTTTACGGCGGGCGTCGCCGCTATGTATGCAGCAGTGAAATCAGCTAATCCAAATTGGAAACCGCGATCCGGCCGCGGTTCTGCGGTTGAAGCCATGCGCCGTGCCGGCGGCAGAGGTTTTGCATGGTGCGGCGGCATGGCAGTACTCACGTCGTTTCTGATCCTTTCCTATTACGCCGTGGTGGGCGGATGGTGTGCGGCGTATCTCGCGGAAGCCTTGATGGGAGAGGCTGCATCCCCAGATCCTGAAGTGCTCAAAATGCGGTTCGGTGAGCTCGTGAGCTCGGGCGGGCGCAATATTGCCTGGCTTTTTGCCTTTTTGGCTGCCGTTTGCCTGACCGCTGTCTTTGGTGTTCACCGCGGCATCGAGCGGCTGTCCACCTGCCTGATGCCGATCTTCTTCCTCTTGATGATTGGACTCGCCGCCTATTCACTCCTGCTGCCCGGATCAGAGGCAGGGCTCGCGTATCTCTTTCAGTTTTCCTGGTCGACCGTAACACCGCAGGCCATCTTGAACGCCATGGGCTTCACGTTCTTTTCGTTGTCTCTGGGCGCCGGCGTTCTCGTTACCTACGGCGCTTATGTCAATAAAAGCACGCGGCTGCCTTCCGCTGCCATGTGGGTAGCGATTCTCGCTCTTCAGGCAGCCATTCTGGCAGGGCTTGTCATCATGCCCGCGGTCTTTGCTTACGGCCTTGAGCCCGATGCAGGGCCCGGCCTCGTCTTCATCACGCTGCCCATGATTTTTGCGCAGCTCTCGGGCGGCAGCGTCGTAGCGGTGATCTTTTACTTCTGCCTCTTTGTGGCTGCGCTTACCTCAGCCGTCTCCCTGCTTGAAGTGGCCGTCGCCTTTTTGCAGAACGAATGCCGGTTCTCCCGTCGAGCTGCCGTTTTTCTCTGCTTTGCTGCGCTCTTTATTCTGGGCTCCGTTTCGGCGCTTTCCTTTGGCCCCTGGAACGACTGCCTCATTTTTGGGCGCAGCATCTTTGACTTTCTCGACTACGTCTGCACAAACTTCCTGATGACTATCAATGGACTGGCCGTTGCCTTTGTGGTCGGATGGAAGGCTTGGCCCAAGGCCATGAAGGAACTGAGCACCTGCTCGCCGGAAAACGGTGTCGTGACCAAAGGCACGCTGTCAGCCATTGGCTTCGGTCTGCGCTGGCTTGCGCCTCTAATGGTGCTGGCATCCTGCTGGCAGGGGCTTGAAGCGTGAATAAAGTTCAGTCGCTCACGGCCCCTTATGACGGACTGCCGGCAATCCTTTCAAGAAGAGAAAGTTTCTCAACCATTGTCCCGACAACTCTTTCTCTAAGACTAAAGCGCCAATGGTTTCAGGTTCTCTGGGCACAAAGTCGCCTAATATTGCCTACGCGCATTAGACCGTCATCAGGCCGGCTCCGCCTCGGAACGCCTTGATTCTGTCTATGCAATTCAAATAACCATCCAAAGAACATCATGGCTCAAGAACGCATCACCTGGACGAGCCGAATCGGCTTCGTTCTCGCTTCTGCGGGCGCCGCCGTCGGTCTCGGCGCCATTTGGAAGTTCCCCTATATGGCAGGCACGAACGGCGGCAGCGTCTTTGTCCTGCCTTTCATTCTGCTCACCTTCACCGTCGGTCTTGCACTCCTTATCGCTGAAGTCGTTCTCGGACGTCTCGGCAGGGGCGGCATCGTCACAACGTACCGGCGCCTGGCCGGACCCGCCTTTCTGCCGGCAGGGTATCTGGGCGTTCTGACCGGTTTTCTGGTGCTCTCCTTCTATTCCGCCATCGGCGGCTGGACTTTGTCGTACTTCTGCGAAGCGCTGGTGGGACAGGGACTGATCACCGACCAGTCGCAGCTCGGAGCTCACTTTGGCGAATTCACCGCCAACCCCGTGTTGGCGCTCGGCTTTCAGTGGCTCTTTTTGCTCCTCAATGGTCTGATTGTTGCTTTTGACGTCACGAAAGGCATTGAGCGCGTGAGCAAGATCCTGATGCCGCTTCTATTCTTCATGATGCTCGCCATCATCATCCGCGGTCTCATGCTGCCCGGAGCATGGGCCGGCGTGGAGTTCCTTTTCAAATTTGACCCGCAGGCCTTCACCTTCTCCGCGCTCCTGCAGGCCATGGGCTTCACATTCTTCTCGCTCTGCGTGGGCTGCGGCTGCATGATGACGTACGGCAGCTACTTGGATGACAAGACCAACGTGCTCCGCTCCTGCTCCTGGATTGCCTTCCTTTCAGTGATCGCCTCCATCATGGGCGGCCTCATGATCATGCCGTCGGTCTTTGCCTTTGGGCTGGATCCGACTGCCGGCCCGGGTCTTACCTTCATCACCATGCCGGCCGTCTTCGCGCAAATGCCGATGGGACAGCTCTTTGCCGTGATGTTCTATCTCTGCCTTGCAGTCGCGGCCATTACGTCGTCGGTATCGATGATTGAAATTCTCGTCTCCTACCTCGTTGACGAACAAAAGATGTCGCGGCCGAAGGCTGCTGTGCTCTCCACCATTGCTCTCGCCGTCGTAGGGATTCTGCCCTGCCTCTCGTTTGGCCTGCTGAGCGACGTAAAGATGTTCAACGGCCGTACCTTCTTTGACGTCTTTGATTTCTTTACGAGCAATCTGTCGCTGCCCCTTGGCGGCTTGGTGATCCTTTATCTGGCGGGCTACACCTGCTGGGACCGCGTCAAGAATACGGCACCGGAAAAGTGGCAGTGGCTACTGAAGCTCATGCTTCGAGTGTTCTCCCCTATCCTTGTTCTCGTGGTTCTTATCTCGGGACTCATCTAAAATCAAACATCTGCGTACGGCCTGCAAGCAGATTGTCTGCTTTTGCAGACCGTGCGCCAGATCAATGATGGATAAGCGCGGAGCGGCTCATCACCGCTCCCGTTTTTTATTTTTCCCGCAGATTATTCTCATGCCTCAGACATCCTCACGCTCCGCCTGGACCTCGCGATTAGGCTTCATCCTCGCCTCAGCAGGCTCTGCCGTGGGGCTTGGCGCCATCTGGAAATTCCCTTATATGGCGGGCACGAACGGCGGCTCGATCTTCATGTTGCCGACGATTGCTTTTTCGCTCACGATCGGTCTTGCGCTCCTCATTGCAGAAATGAGCATGGGCCGCGCCGCACGAGGCGGCGCCGGAACGGCCTACTTGAAGCTGGGCGGGCGCGCTTGGTCAGTGATCGGCTTTATTTCAGTAGCCACCGGCGCATTGGTGCTGGCTTTTTATTCCGTCGTGGGCGGCTGGTGCACGCACTACTTCATCGAATCCATCATGGGCCGCGGCATCACGGACGATCCGGCCGCAATGCGCAGCGCCTTTGAGGCCTTTGCAGCCGATCCCGTACAGTCCGTCATGGGGCATGTCATCTTTCTCACCACGACCGCAGGCGTTGTGCTTTGCGGCGTCGAACGCGGCATTGAACGAGTCGGCAAGATTCTCATGCCGCTCCTCTTCATTTTGATGCTCATCCTGATCGTGCGCGGATTAATGCTTCCCGGGGCCATTGAGGGCGTGAAGTTTCTTTTCATGCCTGACCCGGAGGCTTTTACGGGTGAAGCGCTCCTCAATGCCATGGGCTTTGCCTTCTTCTCGCTTTCGGTGGGATCCGGATCGATGATGAATTACGGCAGCTACTTGTCCGACAAAGTGAATGTCGGCACCTCCACCGCCTGGATTGTGGTGCTCGCCGTGATGTCATCTATTCTCGGCGGCCTGATGATCATGCCGGCCGTTTTTGCCTTTGGTCTGACGCCGGATGCCGGTCCGGGACTGACGTTTGCCACCATGCCTGCCGTCTTCAGTCACCTGCCGATGGGCGGACTTTTCGCCGTGGCGTTTTACGGCTGCCTTTTTGTGGCAGCACTCACATCGGCCATTTCCATTCTGGAAATGGTTTCGCAGCACTGCGTCGACCGCTGGGGATTTTCGCGGCGCACCGCCGTGCTCACCGTTTCGACGGTGCTCGGCATCATCGGCGTCTTCTGCGCGCTCTCCTTCGGGCCGCTTTCAGACTGGAAGCTCTTTGGGCGCACGCTTTTTGATCTGCTCGACTACGCCACATCCAATATCGGCATGCCGATCGGCTGTGTCGGCATCGGTCTGGTGGCCGCCTGGGTAGCCTGGCCGACCATCCGCAAGCAGCTCGAAATGAACGCCAAATGGTCTGCGGCAGGTCTCAAAGCCTTCAGGATCCTTGCGGGGTGCGCAGCCCCCATTCTCATCCTCATTGTCGCCGCCAAAGGCGCCGGACTCTTTTAACATAAGCACGCTCACGCAGATCCGCCTAACGGCAGAGAACCTCGGTGCGTGAGAACGCTTGTGCCTCTGACAAGCCTTAAAACAACTAGGAATTGCTTCTCCATGTCCACCCATACGCCAGCAACCTGGGGCACGCGCCTCGGCTTCATTCTGGCTTCCGCAGGCTCCGCAGTCGGTCTCGGCGCCATTTGGAAGTTCCCCTACATGGCCGGTACGAACGGCGGGAGCGTCTTCATGCTCCCCTACATCTTCTTCACGCTGACGGTGGGCGTGGCGCTGCTGCTCGCAGAATTCGCAATGGGCCGAGCCGGCCGCCGCGGTGCGGTGGGAAGCCTTAATCGGGCTGCCGGCAAACCTTGGGGGATCTTCGGCGGCATCGGCGTCTTTACGGTGTTCCTCATTCTCTCGTTTTATTCCGTAGTAGGCGGCTGGTGCATCAAATATCTTTGGGATGCCATGCTGGGCATCGGTCTGACCACTGACGCCAAAGTTTTGAACGCCAATTTCGGCAGCTTCGTTTCCGACATGGTCTCCTCCTACGGCTATCTGCTGCTTTTTCTCTGCCTGACAGCCTACGTTGTCATGAACGGCGTACAGCAGGGCATTGAAAAGATCGCCAAGATTCTGATGCCGCTTCTATTCATCCTGATGGTGATCCTCATCATCCGCGGCGTGACGCTGCCGGGCGGGTGGGCCGGAGTGGAATTTCTCTTCACTCCGCGCTGGGAAGACTTCAACGGCACAGCGCTCTTTAATGCAATGGGCTTTTGCTTCTTTTCGCTCTCGCTCGGCGCCGGCACCATGATCACCTACGGGTCCTACCTCAACCCGAAGGCTGATCTGCCGTCCTCCGTGGGCTGGGTTGCCTTCCTGGCCATTCTTTCGTCCATCTTGGGCGGTCTTATGGTGATGCCGGCAGTGTTTGCCTTTCATCTGGATCCAACCGCCGGCCCCGGCCTCACCTTTGTGACGATGCCCGCGGTCTTTTCTCAGATGCCTCTGGGGCAAGGCTTTGCCGCAGCCTTCTACGCCTGTCTGACGGTTGCCGCCTTGACGAGTTCCGTATCCATGCTCGAAGCCTGCACGGCTCTCCTTACTCAGGAGGCCAATATTTCGCGCAAGAACGCGATTCTGCTCACGCTCGCGGGCTGCGCCATCGTGGGCTTTGCCGCCAACATGTCGTTCGGTCCCTGGAGTGACGTCAAGCTCTTCGGCAAGAACATTTTCGACATCCTCGACTACGTCACCTCCAACATCGGCATGCCGCTGTCGACTTTCGGCATTGCTATTGCCGCCGCTTGGGTAGCCTGGCCGGTCACGAGCCGCGAACTGCAGTCCGTGAAGCCGCTTTCGGACACTTCGCTCAAAGCTGCGCGCCTGCTCATCGGTGTCCTTGCACCGGTCTTCGTGGCGATCGTGGCGCTGGGCGGTATATTGTAATCGTCGAAAAATACTTTCTTTAATGAACGGCGAATGACCACTTCTCACCCGACTCCATCTTCACAGACGTCCGCAGCGGCTGAACCCAAACAAACGGTGCCCGATGCGAGTGACGCCGTGAGGGAACTGCTCCTGCGCGAATGGACTGCGCACAAATCTTTGTGGCTGGGCGCTTTGGCTTTGATGGCTGCAGTAGCCGTCGTCGGCGCCTGGCTGCAGGGAGCAGACCCATACTGGGCCGGCGCACTCTATAACCTCTGTACGGTGGTGCTCCTCGCAGCGCTCTTCGGCTTTGCTGCGCTTGGACTGGTCTGGCGCACGGTGAAGCGCATGTCTGAGCGTCTTCACTTTGAAGCGCGCGGCAAATTTCAGCTTGAAGCCTCCCGAGCGCTCTTCAGACGCTCTGGGGTACTCGTCGGCATCGTCATTGCGGCAGAAGTCGTCATGTACATGCTGCGCCTTTGGGCCGCCCGCTGATGGGCCGCCGTCATGCGCTGGGGGCGGCCGCAGAGCGTCCTGAAGTACTCACCGATGTGCTCATTACCGGCATCCACGCTTCAGGAGCCGGCATTGCGCGTTTGAGCGACAACTCCAACAGCAAGGATGTCCCGGAAATTCTCGTGCCCGGCGCACTTCCCGGTGCTCGAGGCGATCTTTTCTGGAACCCGCCCAAACCCGGCGGCCATTGGGGACTCGCCGTAGAATGGCGAGAAAGCACTCCTTCGCCCGACGCGGATCCTTCCCGCTGCCCGCATGCTGCGTCGCTTAACGGCGAGCCCGTCTGCGGCGGCTGTCCTTTGGGGAGCCTGAAGTATCCCGCAGAGCTTGCCCTCAAAACCAAACTGCTTATTGAAGAGCCGCTCCGCCAGGCCGGACTCTGGCGCGAAGGATTGATTCTGCCGCCGTCGGGGCAGCCCGCAGCGTTTGCTCAGCATTTTCGCAACAAAGCGGTGCTTTATCCGAGCGTCATTAACGGCATCGGTCATTTTGGCTACTACGCTGCACGCAGCCAAATACTTGTCCCGGCAGAAGACTGTCCGCAAACGCCCGTCTGGATGGAAGAAGCGGCTCGAACACTTGCGCCGTTTCTCAGCGAACCGGCACTTACGCCCGCTCCCGAAGCCGCAGTATCCAACGGCACTGGGGTGCTTCGCAGCCTCCTTCTTCGTGAAGCGCCGGGCAGCGGCGAGCGGATGGCAGTACTCGTGGTTCGAGCGCTGACGGCCGATCTGCTCGCCGCTAAAGAGAAGCTCATCGCGGCACTCGCCCCCTGCAAGCTTCAATCGCTTCTCGTCAATGTCCACCCCACCCCTGGGAGCGCTGTACTGAGCTTTGCGCCGGACGCGCTGGTTGTCTGGGCGGGGCGCTCGAGCATTGAGGCCGAGCTGATGGATCTCGCCTTCACCGTCGGACCGCAGACTTTTCTGCAGGTCAATACGCCGCAGACGCCGGTGCTCTATGAAAAAGCGCTTGACGCCGCGGACGTACAGCCTGGGGATCAGATTCTCGACCTTTACTGCGGCGTCGGCACCATTACGCTCGCTGCCGCGAGACGCGCGGGTCCGCACGGCCGAGCGCTCGGCGTTGAACGCGTAGAGGCCTCTATTGTCTGCGCCCGCGAAAATGCAGCGCGCAACAGTATCTCGCAGGCGGCATTTGTGGCTGAGCCGACAGAAACCTTCCTCTCGGCGGCGCTCAAAGAGGGCTTCCCCGACGGCTTCAAACCCACCAAGATCATCGTCGACCCGGCCTATCAAGGCATGGCCGGCGGAGCCGCAAAAGCGCTTGCAGACCTTTTTTCGCTTCCAAACGGCCCCAAGCGGCTCGCTTACGTGTCCTGCAATCCCAAGAGCTTTGCGCGTGACGCCAAGGAACTTGCCGCCGCGGGACTTACGCTGGAAAGCATCTATCCCGTAGACCTCTTCCCCGGCGCCATGCATCTTGAACTCGTTGCAGCGTTTTCCTCAAAAAAAAACGCTGTCCGCAGCCTGACGTATCCTGAGGCGAACGTGCGGGCACGCTCTGCCCCCGCCGGCGTCAGCGGCTATTGACGATAGATCGTCTTATGCCACGCTTGCGGACTGCGGAAGAATTCCAGCGCCTTTTCCAGACTGCGCGTACGGAAAAAATCCGGCAGACTCTTGAGAATCGTCCGTCCATAGGGTTTATCTGCCACTCGAGAGTCGCAGAGCATAAAGACGCCGCGGTCAGTTTCCGAGCGGATCAGCCGCCCAGAGCCCTGCTTAAGCGCCGTTACCGCTTCGGGCAGCGCCATCAGGGCAAAGGGACTTTTGCCTTGTTCACGAAGCGCATCGGATCGGGCGGCATAGACCGGGTCATCGGGCGGTGCGAAGGGGAGCTTGTCAATCACCACCAGCGACAATGCCTCTCCCTGCACATCCACTCCCTCCCAGAAACTCATGGAGCCCACCAGAATGGCGTTGCCGTGCTCGCGAAAGGCGTCAATCAGCGCTGCTTTGGGCATGTCGCCCTGCACGAAAAGCGGATAAGGGTTCCCTGCATGGTCGAGCAGCGCCCTGAGCTCCTCGGCCGCTTTGCTGACGGCCGCAAGTGAAGTACAGAGAAAAAATGTTCGGCCCTTGGCCGCGCAGACCAGCGGCCAGGCCGCATCGACCACCCGTCCGGCATGCTCAATGGTATTGGTGGGCGGCGGCAGCTGCGGCAGGTAAAAGCAGCCCTGCTCCCAATAGTTGAAAGGACTTTCCCAAGTCCCGGCTTTAGCCTCCGGAATCCCCGTCTCAATCGCAAAGTGCGTGAAGTCTCCTGCAGTCGACAAAGTGGCCGAAGTGAACACCCACGCACCGCCTTCGGCTTCCCGCATCTGCCGGAATTCATCGGCAAACTTGAGCGGCGTATTGTTGAACCGCAGGCTCGAAGGCGCTGCGGAAATCCACTGCACAGCATCTTTCTGGAATCGGAAGGCGCGTTGGGTACCCCCTTGCGCAGCGTCTGCATCACCCTGAGAGTCAGTGCTTACTAACGTATCTTCAAAGCCTTCAAAGGGAATGTCAGCCGCTTCTTCCGAAGCATCATCGGCTTCTCCCTCCGGGTGCGTGAGGCGCTTAAAAAGCGTTTCCCACTTCGCCATCTCCAGATCCACTTCGCAGGCATATTCACAAAGTGCATCAAGATCGTCGCTGCGGTCTTTATTGGCTCTCATCGCTCGAATGAGCTGACCGAAAGCTGCGAGCATTTTGCCAAAAGGCTCAGTCAGCTCCTCGAAGCGCTCAATGGTCTTTACGGCGAGCCGGTCGCCCGGCTCGATGCCGATGCCTCGGGCGGCAATGACAAGATCGCGGGCTGTTTTCTGAACGGCATGGCAGAGCGCATCCCAATCCGCGCCGTCATTGGCATGACCGCGTCCGAGCGCACGCGCTTCATCGGCAATCGACTCGAGCTGCCAGGTGGTAAAAGTAGTGCCGAAGAAGTCCGTCGCAATGCCTGGGAGCTGATGCGCCTCATCAATGACCGTGAGATCAGCGGCCGGCAGCATGCCGTCAATCTGCCCATTCGCCTCGCGCTTGAGCGCAAGCGAACTCAAAAACAGATGGTGATTCACCACGACGATTTGGCTTTTGAGCGCTTTTTCGCGGGCGGCGCGCACGAAGCAGTTTTCCCAATGTTCACACCGCTCTTTGCCTAAACAATTTTCCCGCGTACTCGTCACCAGCGGCCAGAGCGGATCGTCCTCCGGCACCGTCGGAAGCTCCGCGCGGTCGCCCGTGGCTGATATCGCCGCAAACCGCTTGATCTCCCGAAGCTTGCGGTAGCTGTCGCGCTCAGGCAGAAGGCCTTCGGATTCCGTCCGTTCAAGCCGATAAGGACAGACATAATTGCTTCGGCCTTTGAGGACGGCTGTCGGCACATTGACGCCGAGCGCAGCCGAAAGCGCCGGTATGTCTTTATTGAAAAGCTGATCCTGCAACGGCTTGCCTGCGGTCGAAATCACGACCGTCGAACCCGAAAGCAGCGCCGGCACCAGATACGCAAAACTTTTGCCGGTGCCGGTGCCGGCTTCGGCCAGAAGCGTTTCCTTATTTTGAATGGCTTCGGCCACGGCCTGTGCAAACGCAAGCTGCCCCTCACGAGGCGTGAAGTTGGTCTGACGGCGAGCCAGAGGGCCGTCAGCCGCGAAAGCGAGTGCGGTGCGCTCTTCGAGCGGGCGAGCAGCGTCAAAGAGCTCCGCCCATTGATTTTTTTGGCTTGGAGAGGTCATGGACAAGCGTTAGAAATACTGCATTAGGTTGCTTTTGCGTTCCTTCTGATTGGCCTCATAGCGCTTTTGCGCAGCTTCGCGCTCATCCAAGCTCCTTTCGAACTGCTGCTGCTTGGCCTCACGATCCGCTTTGCGCTTGGCTGCGAGCTCTGCGGCTTCTTCCATGCGCTTTTGAGCTTCGAGCTGTTTTTGCGCGTAGTAGGCCTCGTTGGCCGCTTCGGCAGCGGCTCGCTCAGACGCCGCATCGTGAGGCATTTCACTGCCTGGAATCGGCGTCGGCGCAGCGGCGTCCTTAACCGTCTTCCCGTTCATGCCGTGAGGGACCGAAGCGTCTTTAACCGTTTTCTTTTCCCATTCCACGGGAGCGGAAGGCTCTTTGACGGTCTTGGGCGCAATATCTATCGGCTGGCTGGGTGCCTTCACAGACTTAGGCGTAATGTGCATAGGCTCCGGAGGATCGGTTTTCACCGTCTTAGGCGCTATTTTCATGGGCTCCCGACGAGGTTCAAGCGCATTCTTTTCCTGTTCTGCGCGCATCTTTTCCACTCGGTCGAGACGGATGATTTCGTCTGCCGCCACAATGATCTCGCGGACCTCGCGTTCGCGGTCAAATGAAGCGCGCCGAGCGTCATCAATGCAGCTGTTAACAAAAAACTTTTTGCCGCACCAGCTGCGCTGGACAGCCAGCGCCTCTTCAATTTGCTTGAGCACGCCCTCAGCATCGCTCTTCACCTGAGCAGCCGTTTTCACTGAATCGATCGCTGAAGGCTCTTTCCAGCGTTCATAAAACGATCGATCCGCGAGCACCTTCTCGGCTTGTGCTGCGCGCGCCTCCAACACAGCTTCATCTTCGGGCGCGGATGCGGCCAAAGCCCCGCCAGCGGTCCATGCGTACAAAGCGCAGAAAACCGAAATCAGGGAGCGGGAGCTGCAAAGCGATTGAAGAGCGTAGCGCTTCATTCCAAATTCCTCAAAGAAGGCCATCGTATGAGTGCGGGCGACGCCATTTTAGCCGAGTACACGTCAATCTAAGACGCTGAGATCCATCGGATGCCGCAGGAGAACGCTGCCGCGTCTTTGAGCTGCGGCAGCAGAGGACGGGCAGCTTTTTAAAGAATCGTTGCTACGGCATCGAGCGGGAAGCGGGATTTCGGAGCGTCCGCATTCCAATCGTCGCTGCTGCGATAGCCGAGCGCGCAGGCCATCACCGATTTCTGTCCCTTGGCGGCAAGTCCGAGAATTTCGTCAACCTTCTCGAAATGCATGCCGCCCAATGTCGTGGCGTCAACGCCCATGCCGGCAGCTGCCAAGAGCAGGAAACCGAGCGCAATATGGCACTGGTTGGCGGCCCAGCATTCACCGCGGTCCGCGCCGGAGCAATAGGCCTTGACGCTTGAGCAGCGGAAAGCCTCGAGTTTCGCTGCAAACTCGGGATCAGCAAACTGTCCGCGAAAGCGCCCGTCCGCGGCTTCCTGAGCCATCAAGCGATGGACATATTCATCGTCGAGATGCTTCTCGATGGCAAAAACAATAATGACGGGCGCATGCTCCGTACGCTCGAGATTGAAATCCTTGACGGCCGGACGAATGGCATGGAGTGCTTCCTTCGTCTTCAAGGCATAAAAATGCCACGGCTGGATGTTCACCGATGATGGCGACAAACGGAGCACTTCCAGAAGATCGTTGAGCGTCTCATCGGAAATGGGTTTATTCGCGTCATAGCGCTTTGCGGTATAGCGGTGCTTCACCAATTCAAGCATCGAATTCATGGCATCCTCTCTCTTATGAGGTGTGATCTCAGACATCAAAAAGCCGACGTACTGAACGGACGCCGGCTTTTTGCGGTTCCCTGCGCATAAAGGCACTCTACGCCTTTGCGCTGAGTTTGGACTTAGTCAAGCGACGTGAAGAGCTCATCACGGGTCAGACGGGACTTCGGACGCTGGGCATTGCCGTCCTTCGGGCTGCGGTACCCGAGACTCACGGCAGCAATCGCCGTCAGATTCTTCTCGTCAAGCCCGAGAATTTCATTGAGCTTCGGAAAATCAATGCCTTCGAGCGCCGTCGAGTCGATGCCCATGCCGGCTGCGGCGAAGAGCAGGAACCCCATGCCGATGTAGGCCTGACGAGCCTCCCAAGCCACGAGCTCTGCTTCAGACCCCTGATGCAGGCCCGCAAAATAACGGCGCCCCTGATCCTGAGCGTTCTTCACTTCTGCATTGGGGAAGCGTCCGTCACTTTCCTCTTTATCCAGTACGCGGCGCAGATGCGCCTCCGTCAGCGTCTTGGGTACGGTAAAGACCACCACATCGCTCGCACCGGTAATGCGGTCGCGGTTGAATTCGGGAAAGGCGGGGAGCAGACGTTCACGGGCTTCCTGTGAGGTCGCCGTAAAGTAATGCAGCGCCTGGGCATTGACCGAAGTGGGGGTCAGACGCAGAATTTCAAGCAGCGTATCAAACTCTTCGCGCGGAATCTGCTGACCGTTGTAATGCTTAGTCGTATAGCGTTCCTGCGCGAGACGAAGGAAAACGTTGTTCTGCATGATGGGATGTCCTTTTCTTGAAAATTGTCGTTGGGATGCTGCTCTGCGGTCCGCTCAAGCGCATTGCGCCTCGCGGACGCCGGCGCTTCATTGGAAGCAATCGACAAAGCATCATGAGAAACGCCAGCAGCCTCAAACATTCGTGGAAACCTTAGCACAAGACGATGCTGTTAGTTCGACGTCGATCGAACTCTTCTGTATCACGAGATTGCTTGACGGCTTGAGCGAAAGTCTGGCGCCTATGTCTTGATTGGAAAGAGGCTTATGGCTTTGAACTTCTGCGCAAAGGGAGTTCCTATTGATGATGGTAGTTGCTAGACTTTGCGCGATGAAAAAGAAGGCCGGGTCCCTGCCGGCCGTTCAACTTTGAAAAAAAGATTTGACCATGAAGAAACCCATCCGCGTTGCCGTTACCGGACCAGCCGGCAACATCGGCTATTCTCTCCTTTTCCGCATCGCCGCCGGCGACATGTTCGGGCCCGACCAGCCCGTTATTCTGCAGCTGCTTGACCGCGCCTCCCCTGAAAGCCAGCAAAAGGTGACGGGCGTCATGATGGAGCTTGACGACTGCGCCTTTCCGCTGCTGGCCGGACTGGAAAATTCCCCAGAAGCGACGACCGCCTTCCGCGACGCCGATGTCGCGCTGCTTGTCGGCGCCCGCCCTCGCTCCAAAGGGATGGAGCGTGCTGATCTGCTTAATGCCAATGCTGAGATTTTTGTCGCTCAAGGCCGTGCGCTCAACGAAGCCGCCTCGCGCGACTGCAAGGTGCTCGTGGTCGGCAACCCCTGCAATACCAATGCCTGGATCGCCATGAAGAGCGCTCCGGACCTCAAGCCCGAAAACTTCACCTCCATGCTGCGTCTTGATCAGAACCGCCTGATGGCTCAGACGGCAACGCAGGCCAAGGTGTCGGTAAACGACATCACGCACGCTGCCGTTTGGGGCAACCACTCCCCGGCGATGTTCCCGGATCTCGAGCATGCGCTCATCAAGGGACGCCCTGCGCTCGAACTCGTCGACCGCGGCTACTATCAGGAAACGATGACCCCGATCGTCGCCAAGCGCGGCTCAGCCATCATTGAAGCGCGCGGCGCAAGTTCAGCGGCCTCTGCCGCTTCCGCCGCCATTGACCACATCCGTGACTGGGTCCTCGGTTCGGGGGACCGCTGGGTAACGATGGGGGTTCCCTCCGACGGTTCCTACGGCATTCCCGAGGGGCTTCTCTTCGGTTTCCCCTGCACGACGAAGGACGGCCGCTGGGAAATTGTTCAGGGACTTGAACTCTCTGACTTTGCCCGCGCGACGATCGCCAAGTCCGTCGCGGAGCTTGAAAGCGAACGCGCTCACGTAGCGGCGCTCCTCGGCTGAGGACTGACGACGAAAGACTCCGAGACTGGAGTCCTCTCGCTTCGCCTTCCAAAGGCTTCGACCGATACGGCCGAAGCCTTTTCCTTCTTTTGACGTTCCGCACCCCTCACCCGCACCATGTTTCCTCCCGAGCTTTACGCCGCCGTCAAGCGGATCGAAGCCTCTGCGGCGCCGCTCCTTCGCAGCTCCGCAGAACGCATTGTCATCCTTGACACGCACGTCGTTCTTGAATGCACGCTCTGGCGGGATGAGAGCGAATCGGATTCGCCGCTGGGCTGCGCACTCAAAGCTGGGCGGATCGTGCCGGCAGCTTCCCATGAAACGCTCTTGGAACTTGCGGGGGTCGCCGCTCGTCCGGTCAAACAAATGCTCGAAGCAGAAGCGGCCGCGCGTGCACTCACCATGCTCGAACGCTGGGGAAAACTCATACGCATGCCCTCAAAAGACATGCTCACAGAGGCTGCTCAGGCGCTTGACTCTGAAAATGTGCGCTGCCGAGACCCCGAGGATCAGAAGTTTCTCATCCTCACGAAAGCCGCAGCCAATATCTGCGGCGTCGGCAGCACGGCGCTCATCACTCGGGACAAACTGCTGCGAAAAGCAGCTAAGAAGCTCAGGGCTGCCGAGCGCGGAGGCGCGATGCTGCTCCTTCCCGAAGACTTCACCGAATAAGGCTTTCCTTATCGCAAGACATACCAGATCATGCTTACGACAGCATTGATGATCCAGAAAGCACAGGCGGCAAGGCAGAGCCAAATAAGAATTTTAATGATGCGGGCAGCCATGAGATCAGCCAAGATTTGTGGAGAAAACCGCATCATACACGTCTGAGAGCAGATTGGGAGAGCGCCCCAAATTGCCTATTTTTCACTTTTCTAGGCAATATATCCCTCGCCTATTCAGGGGATATTCAAAGAGAAAACACATCTGCACCTCCACCTACAATCAAAGATCCGGCTGCAACTGGGAGCCGGCGCCAATTATCAATAAAACCAGAGCGGCGGTCGGCCGCATGAGATATCCAGCCAAGAATGCCTCTGCATGTCGGCACAGCGGATATGCCCCCAATCTCTCAGACGGGCGCAACCCGTGGGTATTGCTTTCTTCGACCATCGCTCCTGTAGGAGGAATCGCCCATGGAAATGGACGACTTTACCCAGCTCGTTCAGAGTGTCAACGGACTGCTCTGGGGCATGTACTGCCTAATCCCGCTTCTGGTGGGCACTGGCATTTATCTCACCATCAAGCTGCGTTTCATTCAGATCCGCCGCTTCGGACAAGCCTTCCGCAAGGTCTTCGGCGGCATCACACTCTTTGGCGACAAAGCGGGCAAGGACGGTATGAGTTCCTTCCAGTCGCTCGCCACTGCGATTTCCGCACAGGTCGGCACCGGCAACCTCGCCGGCGTTGCCACAGCCATTGCCATGGGCGGTCCCGGCGCCATCTTCTGGATGTGGCTTGCCGCATTCTTCGGCATGGCTACGATCTTTGCTGAGGCTACGCTCGCTCAGGTATTCCGTGCCCGTGACGCACACGGCCAAATTATGGGCGGCCCGGCCTTCTATATCAGCCGCGGCCTCAACAACAAGCCCCTGGCTGCGTTCTTTGCCGTCTCGATCATCATCGCGCTCGGCTTCATCGGCAACATGGTTCAGGCCAACTCTATTGCCGACGGCTTCCATAAAGCCTTTGAAATTCCGCAGTGGGCTACCGGCATTTTCGTCTTTGCCATTGCCGGCTTCATCTTCATTGGCGGCGTGCGCCGTATCGCAAGCTTTGCCGAAAAAATGGTGCCGCTCATGGCTGTGGTGTACATCCTCGGCTCTCTCACCATCATCTTCAGCAACTACGACATGATTCTGCCTGCTTTCAAGGAGATCATCGTCGGCGCATTCGATCCGTCTGCAGCGACGGGCGGCATCATTGGCGCGAGTCTGAAGGAAGCCATTCGCTACGGCGTTGCCAGAGGTCTTTTTTCCAATGAAGCCGGCATGGGCTCCACCCCGCACGCACATGCACTCGCACAGGTTAAGCACCCGTGCGAACAGGGCCTAGTGGCTTATGTCGGCCTATTCTTTGACACCTTCATTGTGCTCAACATGACCGCACTCGTCATTCTCACGACTGGCGTGCTTGACGGCAAGAGCACCGGCATCGTCCTCACGCAGGCCGCCTTTACAGCCGGTCTGGGCGACATCGGTCCGGGCTTCGTTGCGATCTGCCTCTTTTTCTTCGCCTTTACGACGATCGTCGGCTGGTACTTCTTCGGCGAACAAAACGTCAAGTATCTCCTCGGTCTGCGCTGGGTGCAGAGCTACCGCGTGCTTGTTCTGTGCTTCCTGATGCTCGGCTCCTTCCTCCACGTAACGCTGGTTTGGGAACTTGCCGACTTCTTCAACGGCATCATGGTGATCCCGAACGTGATCGCTCTGCTTGCGCTCTCGGGCCTTGTCGCCAAAGTTCTGAAGGATTACGACACGAAGTTCATGCTGGGCGAAACCCCCGAATACGGGGCGCTTTCGCCGAGCGGCGGAGAACCTTTCTCGCTCGAACCCTCGCCACGCAAGGGCCGCCGTTTCAGCCGTCTGAAGCTCCGCCTGCGCCGCAAGAAGACGCCTCCCGTCAATCTCGACGAAATGGATCAGCTCAAGGAACGCGGTCTCGACCGATTCTAAAAATTTCGGCCTCAAGCATTCAGACTGCTGAAAAGTCCCAATGCTGGTGATCCGCAACGCCGCAGACCAATGCCGTCTGCGGCGTTTTTCGTTGGGCTCCAGCACCGGCTAACTGATCCACATATTCGCGGAGAGTTTCAGGGAGTCATTTCAAGCCAAGCATTAGCATAGCTGACTCGTCATCATTGCAATCCCAGCGATTCTTCTTCTCTCGAAGCGATAAGTCTGAGGGGAATTAACCTTTTGTATAATGGGTTCAAGAGGTATTAATGCAATTCAGTTTGAATAATTTAAAACCGTACGCCGAGACGATGCGAGCCTGGCTGGTGAATTTGTCGGTTGCCTCAATGGCTGTTGGGCTTTTTAACGGTGTGCTGTTAGGGTGGTTTATTGGCAGCGTGCTGCTTATTTCAGCATTTGCTGTCGTCTACTTGCGTGAAAGGTATATGAAATGACTGTTTGGATTGCGACATTAGTCACAGGGGTTGCTATGCCGGTCATTTTGTTCGGCATCATTCTTTATGTAAAAAAGCATTCTCACTAGCGTTCTGACATGCTGGTCATCTACGCCGCAGACCAATGCCGTCTGCGGCGTTTTTCATTAGATTGTTCACGCTGATGAACCGCGACGCGCTCGGCTGCGCAAACCGATAACAGCAGCGGCGAGCTCAGCAGCGATGATGATCACGATGCCGACCGTGGCGAAAGACTCGAGTTTCTCGTCAAAAAAGAGCCAGCCGAAAAAGACGGCAAACAAAATGGCGGAAAACTGCAGACAGGCGCAAAGCAGCGGCCGGCCGCGTCCCCATCCTAATGTCTGCGCGAGCTGAGCGCCCATCGTGCAGATGCCCACGGCAAAAAGCATGGGGTCCGTAAAAAGGTCCTTCATAGAGGCTCTGCTCAAGAACACCTCCGCCACAGCTGAAATGACCAGACTTGCCGCAGAAAACCAAAAGACTGTGCGGAAAATCGGTTCGCCCGCCGCGCCGAGACGCTTCAAGAACATCGCTGAACCTGCCGCCAAAATCGCCGAAAGCACAGCCAGCACGGCATAGGGCAGTTCATGGCTTCCGCAGGAAGGCTGCAGCACCATGCAGATGCCCGCAAAACCGCAAAGCACCGAACCGACCAGCACCCAGTCGGTGCGCTCGCCAAGACGCATCTTTTCAATGATCACAAAGAGCGAAACGAAAAGCGGCATGGTGTAAAAAAGCGTCTCAGCCGTGCCGATCTGCAGATGCTGTACGGTCACGATGTTGATCAGCAAAGCGAGCATGCCGCATATCGCTCGGCCGATATGCGCCTTCGGGATCTTTGTTTTGAGCGGCGTCTTAGCACCCGCCGCCATCAGAACGGCAAAAAAAGCCATGTAGCAGGAACGGACGAAGAAAATGTCCCAAATTTCGTACTGCGGCGGCACCCACTTCACGAACACATAGGTGAGCACCGTAAAAAAAGTGGCCGCAAGAATCCATAGCGAATGCAGCATAGCTACTCTCCTGCCGGCCGCCCAAAGCGCTTTTGAATCAGCGCCAAGAGCTGCGCGCGGATCAGCTGCGATCCCGGATCGGCGTGCGTACGCTCGTGCCAGCCCAATCGAACGGTGAGTTTTGGCGCGGCATCGGAAAGCGTAAGCATGGCTGTGCGCCGCGGGTCGAGTGCGAGTTCGGCCGTTGCCTTGGGTACAATCGCGTAGCAGTCCGTCTCTTCCAGACAAAGTGATGCCGCGAGAAAGAAGGGCGTCACCAGTGCGATGCGGTCTGGATTTTTGGGATTAAACCAGCCGTTGCCGGGACTGTTGGGAGCACGGTAGCGGTCGGGCTGGGCATTGATGAGTACCTGCGGGAAGGCTTCAAGATCTTCGCGTTCAAGGGGCCCCAAAGCCGCAGCACGTTCAGAGAGAGGATGTCCGCGCCGCACCAGACAGACGTACGGCGTGGTGAGGAGCGCCGCAGAATGAATATCAGGGTGGAGTCCCTGCCGGGCAAAGAACACCAGATCGAGCAGATCCTCACGCAGATAATCAAAGAGATGTTCGTCGGCCTGCGTGGCGCGCAGCCGCACATGCGGCATGCGGGCCGTAAAGTCAGCAAAAATCGAGGCAATGCAGAGCGCAAATGCATTGTCGTAGCAGGCCGTGCGAACCGTGCGCGAAAGGGTTCTTGGATCCAATTCGTCGTCGCGCCGCAGATCCTCAAGCACATGCATGAAGGAAAGCACCTTGTCATAACGGCGTTTGGCAGCTGTGGTCGGCTGCATCAGAAACCCGCTTCTCACAAAAAGCGGATCGTCCCAATAGGTGCGGAGCTTCGCGAGCATGCGGTTGGCGCTCGAGAGACTGATGCCGAGCTGCTCGGCCGCACGAGGAAGCGTTCCGGTACGGAAAAGCGCCAGAAAAAAATAGAGCGCTTCAGCATCCACGCCGCGGACAAAGGCCGGCAGACCATGCTTGTCGAACGTCTCGAGCGTCTCGACGGCATCCTGAGCGTCTTGGCGTTTCCGACTAAGAACCGGTTCCGACATTGATTGGCTCCGAAATCTGACATCCAAACACGTAAATTACCTCATTTTCCGAAGACAGCGCTATCCCTAGAATTTGTCCGACTTCTTTAGAGCAATTCCACGTTTTATGGAAATTCGGCCAATGATTCATCCTTCTGAACCCGTACTCTCCGCCGCGGCAGCCGCCGTTCTTCTTACTTTTGCAGCCGCTTCCGCCGCAGCGATGACGCCTGGCGTCTACTCGGCCGCTGTGCCCGCCCGCAACGGTGAACTTGCCGTAGAAGTGCAGGTTTCCGCCGACCGCATCGAATCCGTCAAAGTCGTCCGTCAGCAGGAAACGCCGGGCATCGGGTCGCTTGCTGTTGAAGCGCTCCCTGCCGCGATAGTCGCCCAACAAACCAGTTCGGTGGATGTCGTGAGCGGCGCAACGATGACTTCCAACGCCATCATCAAGGTCGTCAGCGAAGCGCTTAAGCAGGCCGGCGCCGACGCGTCTTTCTTTAAAAAGAAAACCGAGGCCAAGTCTTCAGACAAAGCGCTGCCGCTGGAAACACAAGCTGATGTCATCATTGTGGGCGGCGGCGGAGCCGGCATGGTGGCTGCAGCCACCGCCGTCGAGCGCGGCGCCAAGGTGATCGTCCTCGAGAAGATGGCCATGCTGGGCGGCAACACCGCCCGTTCCGAAGGCAACATGTCCGCCATGGATCCTAATCCCGAGAAGCTTCTTGACATGACGCAGGCCGTTCGCGACATCGTGACGAAGTACACCTCGATGAAGCCTTGCAGCAAGGCCGTAGCCGACCTTCAGGAAACGGTGAAAAAGCAGCTTGCCGCGCATGATGCCGCCGGCAAAAAGTACATCTTCGACTCGCCCGAACTCTTTGCGCTGCAGACGATCGAGGGCGGTGACTGCCACAGCGACCCGAAGCTTGTTCTGACAATGACCCAAAACGCCACAGCCGCCATGAATTGGCTGGAATCACAGTCTGACATGACGTGGTTCCACGTCCCGCGTCACTGGATTGATGTGGGCATCGGCGGCCTCTACCCCCGCGGACAGTGGCCGCGTCAGGCTGACGGCAAAACGCCGATCTCTACTTACGATGCCTACATCGCTCCTCTCGCGAAAAAAGTGAAAGCCGCGGGCAGCACGATCTACACCTCCATGAAGGTGACCGAGATCGAACGCGATCCGTCGGGCCGAGTGACCGGCGTGAAAGCCGTTGATGTGAAGGGTGCGCCGCACATCTTCTCGGGTAAAAATGTCATCCTCGCCGCCGGAGGCTACGGCGCCAATCTCCAGATGGTGAAGAAGTACAACAACATCTCCGTTATTGCGACTTCGAACCAGCCCGGCACGACGGGCGAAGTGCTTGAAGCTGCCGTCAAGGCCGGCGCAGCGCTCGAAGGCATGCAGTGGATTCAGATCCATCCGCACGGCAATCCGAAAAACGGCGAACTCGAATCCGCCATTGCCGGCCGTCCGCAGGATACGCCCTACGTGAATAAGCTCGGACTGCGCTTTGTGGATGAAACGGGCCGGCGCGATGAAATTTCTCACGGCATCCTTGAGCAGCCCGGTCAGGTGGTCTACTCGATCTTCGATCAGGAAACCATCAACCAAAAGAAAGTGCGTGACGATCTGATGCAGATTGCCCTCTCGCACGGCTATGCCTATAAAGCCGATACCCTCGAAGATCTGGCCAAAGCCGCCGGCATTGACGAAAAGGGCTTCGCCCAGACCATGAAGGCCTACAACACTGCCGCAGCAGCTCAGGACACTAAAGGGCTTTCGGTTCCGAAGATTCTGATTGGCATGCCTGTGACAAAGGCACCCTTTTATGCCGTTCCGCTCACGACCACTATCCATCACACGATGGGCGGCCTGCGCATCAACGAAAAAACGCAGGTGCTTGACGACAAAGGCAACCCGATTCCGGGGCTCTACGCCGCAGGTGAAATCACCGGCGGCATCCACGGCGGCAATCGCCTCGGACGCAATGCGCTCACCGACCTATTGGTCTTTGGACACATCGCGGGTCTGGAAGTCACAGCCCATCAAAATTAAGGCTTGATACACCAATCTTCCTGCTGTCCTCGAAGTATTTCTCACTGCTTCGGGGGCAGCTTTATATTCGCCGCTGGGAGAGGTGCAGCTACGATCAATGCTGACCGCAGAAATCTTTTGGGAAGCCGAACTTCGTCCAAATCGGCGTCAGATCTGCCGGCACCTGCGGCTGACTGCCCGGGGTCGGACGGGGCGAGCGAGGCGAATGCCAGTCTGACCCTGTGCTCGCGAGGAACCCGTACTGCTTTGCCTTGGCCGCAAAGAGCGCATCATCATCGCGGGTCTGCGAACCCGAGGCCACTTCAATCGCCTCTCCGCCGGCTCCCTGAAAGGCCGTCAGCAGTTCGTCAATCATCCATCCTTCTTTGAGGTTGTAACGCCCGGGGTGAGCGAGAGAAGCCGTGCCGCCCTCACTTTTCACAAAACGCACGGCGTCGCGGATTTCCGGCCATTCAATCTGCACGTAACCGGGCTTGCCGGGCTTGAGGTACTTATCGAAGGCTTGGGCGTAATTCTCCACATAGCCGGCATCCAGAAGCCACTGTGCAAAGTGCGTACGGGAAAGCGATCCCGGATGAACGGCGAGCGCCATTGCGCCTTCAAAGGCCCCCTTGCAGCCGCAGGCCGCAAGGAGTTTTCCCATCCGTTCCCCGCGCTCAATGCGTTTTTTGTCAACGCCTTTGAAGAAAGCCTTGAAGGCTTCCGTATTCGGATTGAGGTTATAGGCCGCCACATGAATCGATTTTTGTCCCCAGCGCGTGGAAATTTCAATGCCGGGCACGAATGCGATGCCAAGGCGTTCGGCTTCTGCACGAGCCTCCTCAATGCCTTTCATCGTGTCGTGATCGGTGAGGCTCATCAGCTTTACGCCGTTGCCGGCACAAAGACGAACAACTTCTGCAGGCGGAAGAATTCCGTCCGACGCGTTGGAATGCATATGCAGATCAATAGTCACGACAAAGCTCTTGAAAGACTGGACACGTTTTGCCTCAATTGAGGCAGTTGCGTTGCGGTCTAAAAAGTTTATCGATTTAGCCGCACCGCTAAAATACTGAACCTCAGGTTTTTCATTAATAGGTTTCGTCATTGTCATGGATGCTCTCCAAAAACTGCTGTTCCCGCGCGCAAATGTGCGCGGTGAAACGGTTGTATTAGGCGACGCCCTTGAACAGGCCGTCGTCAATCAAAACCTTCCCGTTGCGGCCCGCCGCCTCGCGGGCGAAATGGCCGCCGCAGCGCTTCTCACTGCAGGCGCGCTGCAATTTGACGGGACAATTGCCCTGCAAATTGAGGGCGACGGTCCCGTTCGCCGTGCCTTGGCGGAAGTACGCCCCGGCTATGCCTTCCGCGTGATGGTGGAACTTGCGGCCGGCACGGATCCGGCAAAGCTCGACCCCAACGCCAAGCTCAAAGATCTCGTCAATGTCTCCGGCCGCGGCCGCTGCGCCTTCATTCTCGACAGAGCTCATCGCCCGGCCGATGAGGCGCCGTATCAAGGCGTTGTGGCGCTCGAAGGCGACACGCTTGCCCAAGCGCTTGAAAACTACTTTCGCCATTCCGAGCAGGTGGACACGAAGCTCGTGCTGGCTGCCGACGACAAGACGGCGGGCGGCGTATTCCTGCAGAAAATGCCCGCCGAAGGCGGAAAACTCCCCGCTGACTATGACCCGGAAGGCTGGCAGCGGCTCACGATGTTTGCCGGTACGGTGAAGAGCGCCGAACTGCTTACGCTCTCACCCGAAGACATCAACCGCCGGCTCTTCTGGGAAGAGTCTCCGTTCGTCACGCACGAAGCGGCGCCGCACTTTGCCTGCACGTGCTCTAAAGCCCGCTTCGACGATCTGGTACGTTCACTCGGCCGCGAAGAAGTCGACGCCATCATCCGGGAAAAAGGCGCTCTTGACGTCGCCTGCCGCTTCTGCGGCGCCAAAGCGCACTACGACGCCATCGACGCCGCAGCGCTCTTCACGCCGGGCGTGCAGACGCAGAAGGCATAACGTTCGTTCTTTCTGAGACTAAGAATGCTCACCAACGGCGCGGGGATGGCTCCGCGCCGTTTGTTTTGCCCGGGGCGTCAATCTACTGACGTCGATCCCGAGCCTTCGGCGCACGCTGGTTCTTGGGCGCGGAATAAAGATCCGACTTCTTAGGCGTAAAGGTCGGTTTAGCCCCTACGGCAATGTCCGGAGCGTCGACGTCCGGCATAGATGCTGCTGCATCGGATTTGCGTGCCGCTTCTTCCGTCGTCTCAATGCGGAAGAGAATTTCATTGGGCTTGACCATATTGAGCTCGCGGCGGGCGCGCTCTTCAATGGCATCTTGATTGTTGGCGAGCGAATTGAATTCGGCCTGCAGCGCTTCATTGGTTCGGCGAAGCGATTCATTCCCCTCGCGCTGCGTATTGAGTATCACTCTCAACTCAGACAGTCTACTCCAACTTGCCCGCCCAAGCCACAGCTGGTACTGCGCGGCGCCGATGCCGAGAAGCAGAATGCAGATGAATAAGCGGACCATAGCGGCGTGGAGACAGTGACTGCTGATTTTGCAGTTCGAAAAAAACAAACCGGACAGCTCTCTATTGTAGATAGCTGTCCGGTGATGGAAGGTCTTCCCGAGCCTTAAATATGCAGCGCGGCAAGGATCTTTGCTGCCGAACCCGTTATAAACGGGCTCCGGCAGGTTTTATGCCCTTCAGCCGCGCAGCGCCTTGAATGCGGTGCGGCCCGGATAGACGGCGGCACCGGCAAGGTGCTCTTCAATGCGCAGCAGCTGGTTGTACTTAGCCATGCGGTCCGAGCGGCTCATCGAGCCGGTCTTGATCTGACCCGCATTGAGACCCACGGCGATATCCGCGATCGTGCTGTCTTCCGTTTCGCCGGAGCGGTGCGAAATGACGGCCGTGTAAGCCGCGCACTTGGCCATATTGACGGCTTCGAACGTCTCCGAAAGCGTGCCGATCTGATTGACCTTCACCAGAATTGAATTGGCGATGCCGCGCTCAATCCCTTCCTTGAGGATCTTGGGGTTGGTGACGAACAGATCGTCACCCACGAGCTGAATGCGGTCGCCGAGCGCAGCCGTCAGCTTGGCCCAGCCTTCCCAGTCGCCCTCGGCCATGCCGTCCTCAATCGAGACGATCGGGTAGCGGCCGCACCAGTCGGCAAGCACACCGATCCAATCTTCAGCGGTAAGCGAATCGCCCGTGGACTTCTTCATCACATAGCGGCCGTTGTCAAAGAATTCCGACGAAGCGCAGTCGAGTGCGAGACAGACATCGCGTCCCGGCTCGTAGCCGGCGGCGGCGATGGCGTCCAGAATCAGATCGAGCGCTTCTTCGTGCGACTCGATCACCGGAGCGAAACCGCCTTCATCGCCGACAGCCGTGGACAAGCCGCGGGCATTGACGAGCTTCTTAAGCGCCTGGAAGGTTTCAGCGCCGCAGCGCAGCGCTTCACGGAACGTCGGTGCGCCGACCGGCACAATCATGAATTCCTGCAGGTCGAGGTTGTTGTTGGCATGTGCGCCGCCATTGATGACGTTCATCATCGGAACGGGCAGCGTTACGGCCCCCATGCCGCCGAAGTAGCGGTAGAGCGGTAGACCGGTTTCCTGAGCGGCAGCGCGCGCCACGGCCATGGAGACTGCGAGCATCGCATTGGCGCCGAGACGGCTCTTGTTTTCCGTGCCGTCCAGGTCAATCATCAGACGGTCAGAATGCATAATATTTACCTTTGATGTTCTTAATGATACCCTCATACAGAACGCCCTTGTCGCCTGCATAGTACCATTTCTCGGACTCGTCGTTTGCATGAGTCTGAGCGAAGGAAGTGGTCTGATCCTCATCGAAGGTGTTGTCGTTGTCGCTGGAAGCTGCAACTACTTTGAACCAGCCCTTAGTCTGACGAGCGCCATCCTCTGGGCTGTTGTAGTAACGCCAGTTAGAAACAGAAGATGCGTTGGTAGAACCAGATGCAAGAGCCCACTCATAAATCATAACACCACGGCCATCGAAGCTGTAGTATTTACCGTTAGATTTCCAGTTCTCTTTACCTGCGCTGTCTTTCCAGCCTCTCTTCTCACCGTTAGACTTGAAGTTGAACCAGTAATCGTAATCATCATCTTTACCG
>OLRS01000919.1_pt1 | contig 31410 bp, 18 predicted proteins | sample 1673171 | NCBI WGS metagenome assembly OLRS01 (sample SAMEA3136762, study PRJEB25190) | human gut metagenome | biome: human gut; feature: human-associated habitat; material: faeces | place: Austria | collected 2013
CTAAAATTATTTTGTTCCATCGTGATGAGACTAAATATCAGGTGGCATTGAATGACATGAAAGAAATAATCACCAGTGGAAGATACCAGTTGAACCCTGATTATCAAAGCTTATGGGTGAAAGACGGAGAATGGTGTGCGGAATCTATCTTTGAGGTATGTTATGCCGGCAATAACTCCGGTGAAGGGTTTGGTCTTGCACGTTCTTTGGGTGGTCGTAACATTGTTGACCCGAGAAGTGCCGAGCAGGGCGGCTTGGGCGAAGGTTATGGGCAGAATACCATGCCGAGTTCCGTTTACAACATGTTTAAGGAAGGCGATACGCGCCGAGAAGGAACAGTCATTGTCTATGCGGACGAGGCTAAGAAAGTGGCAGAAATGGTGGCCAAAGGTGAACTGCCGGCAGGAAGTGCTTTCCAAGTCAGTGACCAGCAGGAAAATTACGAAGGCCTGGGGCACTATAAGATTCATCCGAGAAAGGAGACGACGTCTACGGTGAACCCTACGGATAACTATTATAACTCTTGGCGTATTTACCGTTATGCCGATGTTTTGCTGCTGGCTGTGGAGCTTGATGTACGTATCAACGGAACTGCCAGTGCTGATGCGCAAGGTTGGTTCGACCAGGTCAGAGACCGCGCTTTCAAAGACAAAGAGCATCGTATCAACTTGGCGGGAAAGAGCAAGCAGGAGTTGTTGGATATTCTTTTTGAAGAACGTGGGTATGAGTTTATGGATGAAATGCAGCGTTGGTTTGACATTTTGCGTTTCGATAAAGGAACAGAGATTTTAGGTAATAAAGGTTGGACGGAGAAGTTCAGGTACTTCCCGATTGACCAGTCGGAAATGGATAGAGCTAAAGGTGGCTTGACACAGAACCCTGGCTGGTTATAAGTTTTGATTGTTTTTTTCTGAAGAGTCCCCGGTATTTCCTTGTGAATAATACCGGGGATTTTTTGTTCCTTCATAAAGTTTGTTTTGGCAAAACATCTGTCATGCTATCACGCGAATGGGTGTATTGTTTTGATTATAAATCAATTAAAGCGTGATAGATACCCGTGACAGATAAAAAACGTTACAACCATCTATCACGCTTTCCAATCTTTCTAAAAGATGATGCCTCCTATTTATTGGGTGAATCGTAAAAGTGGCTATTGTCTTAGTTCTCAGCATGAAACTTTTAGTTTTGAGACTAAATACGAGAAGTTTTGATTGGGAAAATAATTGGTTTCATTGAGGGAAACCTTTAGTTTCCAATAATAAAACTAAAAGTTTCAGCAAGTGAAACTTTTGGTTTCAACGATATGAAACTGTCATTCCGGCCCGTTGGGAACCGGCAAGGGTATCTATATAAAACGACCGAAACAGATACTTTTCGAAGGAAAAGTATCTGTTTCGGCATAAAAACGTAGTGTTAACATAGGAAATAGGGGAATTATCCCCTATTTATTCTCTTGATTGCTGTTATGGAAACCGTTTTATTTGAGGAACGGGTTGCCGCTTTTGTCTTTGCTCACTACCCAGCGGAAAGCATTAACCAATAGCAGGTTCTGTGTACCGTCGATAAACTCTTCGTCACCATGCCCCATATTCAGGTAAATCATTCTGTAATTCTTGTTGGACCATACGATGGGGAAGTCACCAAAATTCACTACATCCTTGATACCCAGTGGATAGTTCTTGGGAGATAGGGACAAGAGCACTTCTACGTCCTTGTTCTGGCGAGGGCTGGGAGTCCATTGGTACCATTCGCTGGCGGGAGCCACGAATGATGCAGGCAGATTCTTGGTAACGGGATGTTCTTCGTTGTCGACTTCGACCAATACCGGCTGGGGAGGCCAGTTGTTGCAATAGAACACCCCACCACCAAGAAACTTAACGAACCAGGGCCAATGCGTGTTTTTGTCGTTGTAGGCTGCTGCGTGGAAACCTACCCAACCGCCTCCGTTTTCCATGTATTGCTCAAAAGCATCGCGTTCGGCCTTGGTGTTGGGGGATGTGTTAAGCATGATAATGACATTGTATTCTTTCAGTTTCTCGTATGGGTATTTTGAAAAATCGGTAGTAATATCCAGAACAAAGCCGTCACCGTAATTGAGCTTCTTGAAGAAAGTGGTTGCTTGTTCTGCAAATTGTACGTGTGCTTCTTCCGCATGTTGCGTGTAATAAATCAAGGCCTTGAAGCGAGGAGCTTTGGCATAGTTTGCCGGATAACCTTCGGGGACTTGTGCGTACGTCAGCAAGGTGCAAGCCGTAAACAATAAAATAAGCAGATGTTTCATAATTTGTAATTTATAAGTTATTAATTCTCCATTATCTAATATTCCGCAGTCAGAGACAGCCATTTGCCTGCCGAGGTAACCCATACCTCTTTATAACAGGCATTGTTGGTTTGCGGCCAATAGGGGACATCGTCGTTACCCAGGGTACGGATACCAACGGGCATCTCTCCTGTCATTTCTCCCGAAGAGAAGGTATTCAGTTGCGGATAGTTGTGTCCTTCTCCATAAATCAAGGATTGTCCGAAAGGATTCTTGCCTACGGTCCAGTACAACTGTTCCAGACCGATGTTGAGCAGTTCCTTGTCCTTCAGGAAGTTTCCGCAGATGGCGGCGGACTTTCCGTTGGAAAGATGGATGGCGGTATTGCCGTTGAAAATGTTGAACCACACGGGGAAACGTTTCATGTAGTGCTCTTTGTCCAGTTGTACTCCTCGTTTAATCTGTTCCGTGTACAGTTCCTTGGCATTGGCAGGGGGAAACAGATGGAGGGCGTAGAAGTTGGTGGTATCCTTATATTCCTCTGCATGGTAAACACCGCTTGGAATCATACCGTAGGGATGGGTATACTTCATCATTCCTTTCAGATACTCTCCATATAGTTGTATGGAATTCACCCATTTAGGATAATCGGGGTGCTCCTTCTGGGTTTCGCAAAGCATCACCATGGCCTGCATATAGACCTGCTCGCGCGACTGGTGTATGTAATGTACGATGGATTTGCGGGATTTGTCCCGGTAGAAGAATCCGCGTGTCCCGTCTTTGTCTTTCAGCGGTTCCGTGCGCTGGCAGTCGAGGGTGTAGCGGATGTATTCGGCGGCGATGTCCGCATAAGAAGGTTTTCCGGTCAGCTTGTATAATTGGCTTGCCGACCAGGAGATGGTAGCCATATACTGACTTTTCGAAGTGTTGTAACTGTGTTCGTAAGGCTGGACGAACTGGTCGAAGCCATCTTTTTTGAACTTCTCCATAGCAAAAGCGAAATCTTCTTCGGCCACGCGCAATAGGTATTCCTGCAGCATCGGGTCGTTGTCCAGCGTCATGGAGGCGTAAGCTTCGTATCCGGCATAGAGAAAGTTGTCAAATGCCATGTTCTGTACACGTACGGAAGATATGTCGTCCAATGTATTGAACACACCGTCTTGCCAGATAAGCAATCCCATGCTGCTGGCGCGGTAACCATCGCCGTAGCGGTTCTTTAGGATGAACTCTACTCCCCATTCCGCCTCTTCACGCAGGCGGGCGGCGAGGGCTGGGTTGATATTTCTTTGTTTATTATAGGCTTCGAGCAGAGCAAAGGTCACGTCTCCCGTCTGCAAGGTTTGCTGGGACAAGTCTCCTGCATCGTGCCATCCGCCGGAGTAGGAGATGCTGCGTCCGTCATGTCGGGACATGAGGTCTACGTGGCAGGTGGAATGCTTGCCGGGAACCGGATGTCCACAGCGCTGGCAGAAGATGAAGTTCAGCACTTTCCATTGTGAATCTTCCCAAAGTCTTTCTCCAATCCGGAAGGTGGGAGTTAGCGATGTTCCGACCTTCAGCTGATACTCTCCGGGATTATTGAAGGAGGTGAAATCAATAAGGCCAAATTCTCCGAGAGTGGTTTTCTCTTTTCGGATGTCTCCTTCGTAAGCTATTTCTCCGGTTGGGGTAAGCAGTTGGAAGCGCTTTCCGGCGTCTATGGTGAGGTTTGTGTTGATGAGGGCGGTTTTGGGGTGGTTGACGGCATAGCCGGTTGTCGAGTAGGAGATTTTTCCATCGGCAGGTATCCATCCGCTGACTTTCTCAGGGGCTTTCACCGTTTGCAGTTGTAGATTGTCCAGGTAGTAGATAGCTGAATCTCCTGTAGTCCGGTCTTTGCCTTTGAGGGCTGTGCTGAAGGTGATGGATATCACCTTGTCGCGCTGATACTCGTCTATTTCGAGGAAGCATTGGTTCCACTCCTTATTAATAAGGTTAATGAGGTGTGAACCCGAAGGCTGATTATATCCTTTCTTGGCAGGAGTATCTGCATTGCGAAACGTGAGGTTCATGTTGACGATGCGCGCGCCGTCGCAATCGGGATAGATGGAGAATACGATGCGGTTGTACTTCTCCAGATTGGCGCCGTCTAGATGATAGGTAACACTGCTGTTTCCGTAGGTGGCATAGTCTGGGTCGGAAGGAGAGCCGGTCGCCCTTTTCCCGGTGAATGTGGGGAATTGCAGTTTGATGCTGCCTTTGCCGGAAACGGTCTTTTCCGTACTGAAGGACATGCTTCCTGCGCCGGAATGACTCCATCCCTCTGTACCTGCCGAGCGGGTGAGAGGAGCGCTTTGCAAGACCTCCTTTTTCCATCCGTTGGTTTCGAAAGAGTTTTCAATATCCAGGGGGAGGGGTTGATGTATCAGTCCGCTTTCGTGGAGTTGTCGTTCCAGTTTGGGGTCTTGGGTCAGACGTGTCTGACCGTATGCGGCAATACTGCCGAGAGATAAAAGGTATAAAAATAATAATGTCTTTCTCATGTTGATGTCAACCTTTGGTTTCGGTTGCAATGTTAGCCATTATTAGGCAGAAGGAGGTTTGAAAACTGCCATAAAAGCTTTAAAAGCTATCCGAAGTAGAGGAAATATGAATTTCGGTAGATGTATAATCCCTATGATGTACGACTTATAATGCCAAAGAAAATACTAAAATCGTATTTTCATAACAGAAGAAAATTGTAACTTTGCGAAGTTATGTCACAATGTTAACCTATGATGCGTATCTTGATTTTAATAATAATGCTGTTGCCATGTTCGCTTGGTATGTATGCATCTGCAATAGATAGCCTTTTGTCTGTTCTGGATAAGACTATCGTGATGCGTAGACAATACGAGGAAGAAAAAGAACGGTATATTTCTTTGATAAAGGATGAGTTGAAGCAAGGGAGGCTTACTGACATGGAGCGTTATCTGATACAAAATCGTCTTTTTGCCGAATATAATTCTTATATTAGTGATTCTGCATTACATTATATAAATGAAAATATTCTTATTGCCACACGGCTAAATAATAGGCAATGGATAAATAGTTCTATATTAAATAAAGTACATATTCTAAATACTTCGGGCCTTTTTGTTGAAGCAATGGAATTGCTGAAATCGCTTCCTCGTAACACGTTGGAGGGTGAAAATATAGTGGACTATTATGTATGTTTTGAAAACCTATATCTCTATCAGGCAGAGTACGCCACTGATCGGAACTACGTGAACAATTATCTTCGGATAGCAAATTTGTATAGGGATTCTATAATCAGCCTAGTACCGGAAGATACTTATAGATATGTAGTCGTGCATGCACCTCAGCTCATTGACCAGGGAAAAAGTCAGGAGGCTATATGTTTATTGAAGAATTTTTTACCTCGGTTGAAATCCAATACGCGTGAGTATGCAGTAGCTACTTCAATTCTGGCTTTTGCTTATCATGTCGTGGGGAACAAGCAGAAAGAAATGGAAGCACGTATTAGCAGTGCCATTGCTGACATTAGGGCAGTGGTGAAAGAAAATTATTCTTTGTGCGCATTAGCGGAATTACTTTATGGAATGGGCGATTTGGAACGTGCTAATCACTATATCAAGATTAGTATGGAAGATGCTAATTATTATACTACTCGGTTGCGTAGTTCGCAGAATTCCAAGATGCTTCCGCTCATAGATCGTGCTTATCAGCAAGAAAAGGAAATACAGCAACAGCGGCAGAGAATGTTTATTACAGGCATATGTATCCTTTCTGTTTTCCTTCTATTGACAGTACTGTGTGTGCTATGGCAAATGAAAAAATTGTCTTATGCCCGTAAAAAAGTTGTTGCTGCCAATTCCCAATTGAGTATATTGAATAGTGAATTGAAGAAGCTGAACAAGTCTCAACATGAGGCTAATGAACGATTATTGCATACTAATCAGACTCTTACGGAAGCCAATCATATTAAGGAAGAGTATTTGGGACGTTTCCTCAGTTTAAGTTCCTCTTATATAAGTAAGATGGAAGAATATCGCCGCATATTGAACAAGCAGGCTGCTGCCGGTAAACTTGAGGAGTTATATCGTACATTGAAGTCCGACCGTTTCATAAATCAAGAGTTGAAAGAGTTCTATCACAATTTCGATGTATCTTTTCTTAAGATATTCCCTAACTTTGTAGAAGAATTTAATCGTTTGTTGCCAGTTGAAGAACAATTGCATCCTAAAAATGAAGAATTGCTTGTTACCGAACTGCGCATATTTGCACTGATTCGTTTAGGTATTACAGACAGTGCGCGTATTGCAGAATTTTTGCGTTATTCCATAACTACCATCTATACTTATCGTTCCAAGCTAAAAAACAAGTCTCTTTGTAAAGAGGACTTTGAAGAACGAGTGATGAAAATAACTTCTTTTTGATTTTATCCTCCTTTTGAGGCTTTCTTCTGCCTTAAAAAGTTTAGAAATGATTTAGAAATTAGTAGCAATAGCATTTTTGTAATGCGTTGTATTATAGTTGATTGCCTGTTGCAGGACTTTAGATTTTTATCTCAGCCCAAATCGTGCGTTTGTTTTGATAATACATTTGCATCAATCTATTTATTGTTTAACTAATTTCTAATAAGATGAAAAAGAAAAGTCTAAAGAGATGCCTTAAAAAGCGCATGATCCTTTTACTGGGTTTTCTTATGATGACTGGTGTTGCTGTTGCGCAACAACTTCAGGTACAAGGAAAGGTGACCGATGCAACGGGTGAAGGTCTTATCGGTGCAAGTGTATTGGTAAAGGGTACAACTTCGGGGGTGATAACTGACATTGACGGTAACTATGTGTTATTGAATGTCAATCCTGATGCAATACTTATTTTTTCTTATGTAGGTTACCAAACGCAGGAACTGAACGTATCCGGTAGAAACAAGATTGATGTTGTCTTGCATGATGACCAGCAGGTGTTGGAAGAAGTTGTAGTAGTGGGTTACGGTTCATTGAGTAAAAAAGAAGTTTCCAGTTCCATTGTACAAGTGGATAAGAAAAATTTTAATTTGGGGGCTATGAATAACCCGATGGAAATGGTATCGGGAAAAGTCGCGGGCTTGAATGTCAATACGCAGGCAGCTGCCAATCCTAACTCCAGTTCTTCATTACAAGTACGTGGTGCAACATCTGTTTCTGCAAGTAATAGTCCTTTGATTGTCATAGATGGTGTGGCAGGTGGCGATATCCGTAACATCGCTGCACAGGATATTGAATCTATTACGGTATTGAAAGATGCGGGTTCAGCTGCTATTTACGGAACGCGAGGTGCTAATGGTGTGATTTTAGTTACAACGAAACGTGGCTCGGGTGAAGCTGGAAAAACGGTAGTCACATATGACAGTTACATCGCTTTTAATGTAGCCAAGCCCTCTCCGGATATTCTGTCGGCTGATGAATTCCGTCGTTCGAGACGAGGTACAGACTATGGAGCCGACACTGACTGGTATGGACTGATTACTCGTGATGTAGCATACGACACAAACCAATATATATCTATTGATGGTAGCACAAAGAATGGTTTCTATGGTGCTTCCTTCAATTACAAAAGTGCCAATGGACTTGACATCGTGAGTGGTCGTGAAGAATTTGGAGGTCGTTTTTCTATGGAACAGCGTGTACTGGAGAATCGCTTACAATTCAACGGTTCGTTGAGTGCACGTCGTGTAAATGAAACCTGGGGAAATGATGGTTTCTTCGATAGGGCACTCACAATGAATCCTACAATGCCGGTATATAATGCAGACGGTTCGTATTATCAGCCTACTTCTCCTACGGGTGCAACCAATCCGGTTGCGGAGCTTGCTTTGAGAGATAACAACGGCCAGCGTATGTATTTGTTGGGTACGGCTGAGGCTAAACTGAATATTTTGCAGACAGAAAAGCATTTGTTGAATACAACATTAAGTTACTCATTGCATTACAATGACATGAAGCAACAATATTATGCTTCGTCTGCCGGTTCGGAGTCCTATTGGAATGGTTATAAAGGACGTGCGGAAATGAAGTATCAGAAATGGTACACCAATCGATTGGAGTGGTTGGGAAATTATGCACTGAACTTGGGCGACCACAATATTAAGGCTGTAGTGGGCTATACTTATGAGAAGTCTATCTGGGAACAGATTGGTGGTAGTAACAACGACTTCTCTTTTGATAATACGAAATATTGGGATTTGGGCAGTGGCTCTTATCTGAAGGATGGTTTGGCAAGTTTATATAGCGGTCGCTCTGAATCGACACTTATTGGCTTCTTTGGTCGGTTGAACTATAATTGGAAGGATATGCTTTTTGCATCGGCTTCGTTGCGCTATGAAGGCTCTTCCAAATTTGGTGCTAACCAAAAGTGGGGGTACTTCCCAGCAGCTTCTTTGGCTTGGGAAATGATGGAGATGGGCTTTATGAAGAATACCCGGAAAGTGTTGACCAGTTTGAAACCGCGTGTTTCTTTCGGAATTACCGGTCGTTCGGATTTTGATGCTTATAAATCACTTTCTACTTACAATACCAATGGTAGTTATCTCTTTGACGGGCGTTGGGTAACGGGCTATGCTCCCTCTAGTAATGCTAATCCGGATTTGGCTTGGGAAAAGAGCGTTGCGATTAATCTGGGTGTTGATTTTGTTCTATGGAATCGTTTACGTGGTTCAGTGGAGTATTTTGACCGTAGTTCTAAAGACTTGCTTTATACGTACACGGCACCTCAACCGCCTTTTGTCTATTCCACTATTTTGGTTAACGTTGGAACAACGAAAAATACCGGTATAGAAGTATCTTTGGATGGTGACATCCTTACTAAAACAGCAGTGAAGTGGACGAGCGGAATCAATTATTCTTATGGGAAGACTAAGTTGACCAAACTTTCTAACGATATTTACAAGGCATCTTATCTCGACCTTTACTTAAAACCGGGTACTGGCTCCAGCGAATATTTCTTCCGTGTGCAGGAAGGGGGAGAGATAGGGCAGTTCTACGGTTATGAATATGCAGGTGTTGACGAAAATGGCAATATGCTTATTTTGAATGATAAAGATGAGCAAATACCGATTTCTCAGGCTGATGCCAAGTATAAACGTTATATTGGCAATGGTGCTCCCAAGCACTTCTTGTCTTGGAGTAACAACCTGACTTGGAGAAATTTTGATTTGAGTGTATTCTTCCGCGGTACATTCGGTTTTGATGTATTCAATATGCGTAAATATGGTATGGGGCTTCAGGGATGTGGTACAGATAATGTTCTTCGCTCTGCGTATCTGGAAGATAAGAATATCCGTACCGGTGGTGGAGTAATATCTTCCTATTTCCTGGAGGATGGTAGCTTCATAAAACTGGAAAATGTAACCTTGGGATATAATTTTACTCCTAAGAACCGTAAGTTACTGGATAATATGCGCATATATCTGTCTGCCAAGAATCTGTTTACCTTGACCGGATATTCTGGTAATGACCCTTCAATTATAGACGTGAATGGTATCCAGCCGGGAGTAGATAGTAATAGTGCTTATCCTACAGCAACTCAATTGAGTTTAGGTGTGACTCTTCGCTTCAAATAAATGAGAAACAAATTATTAAAAATATGAAAGATATGAAATATATAAAATGTCGTTGGTTATTGGCGATGATTATGTCATGTTCACTTTTCTCTTGTACTAATTTGGACGAGGAAGTGTTCGATCGTGTGGATGCCGGAATTTATTATCAAGATGAGACGAGTGTTCAGGGGGCAGTGGCAGCCATCTATTCGAAAGCTGCATATAGTTATTTGGAATACTTCTGGTATTTGCAGGAGTTTTCTGCCGACCAGGTGGCATGGCGCAGTTGGAACGGTGGACTTTGGGGATGGGATGAGGCATTGAAGTTTGCTTTGTCTTCACATACCTGGACGTCAGAATCAACCATTATTCGCCAAACTTGGGAGAATGCGTGGACCACTATTGGGCTTTGCAATACGCTTATTACAGATTTGCAGGCAATCAGCCCCGCATCTATACGCATGACTGAGGATGCTTTGAATAGTTATATTGCCGAAGTACGTACCCTGCGTGCTTGGGCATACTACAATATCTTTGAGATTTGGGGTGGAGCACTTCCCTTGAACATTTCTTCGGGTGCGGAAATCCCTGGTTCTGCAGATACTGATTTTGATAAGGGGTGCAAGATTATCTACGATTTTATCAGTCAGGAATTAGATGAGTCAGTTACAGATCTTATGAAAGAAGATGGTTCTGGAAAGACTCGCAACCGCATGAACCAAGCTGCCAATCGTATGATTAAGATGCGCTTGTTGCTGAATTCTGAGGTGTTTATCAAACAAAACAGTTATAATGAGTGTGCCACTCTTTGCCAAAAAATTCTGAATGGCGACTATGGTACTTACAGCATTACCGATGACTATCGCGATATTTATTCGATAAACAATGTAGAATGTCCGGAAGTTGTAATGGCATTGGCGATGGAAGTCGGTCAGGTCAATACCGGTTGGATGCGTAACATGCCTTTCATGCCTTACAATTGTTGGGATTACTTTGGAGGTACATACAGCCAGAGCGGATGGAATTGTGTATGCTTGGCACCTTCATGGGATAATTCTGGAAATGTACAGCCGTATGGTGGTACTGACAATCCTAAGAGCTTTCTTACCGACTACGGTGATAAGTTAGGAGCAGTTTATGAACGTTTCCACGATAAAGATATCCGTAAGCAGAACTATGTGTATAATGAAACAACAGGAAACTATCAAGGCATTTTTTTGAAAGGGGCTATTAAAGCCAACTATGGTAAGGGTGCGGCTTTGAAAGCAGATGCCGACCGTGACGGTCAGGATTTGGTTTATGTGGATCAGGTGGGTACATTCCTTAATTTAGGACGTAATCTGGAGACTGTCATGTCACCTCGCTGGGGTGAAACGAATTCAGGTGTCCGTTTGGTAAGATATCCGGTTTATCCGGAGAGTGCAGGCATTGATTTCCAAAACATCGATGAGGTGGAATTCCGTTTGAGTGAAGTGGTCTATACTCTTGCTGAATGTAAAATGCGTGCAGGTGATACGGAAGGTGCTAAAGAACTGGTATATAGAGTTAAAACACGCTATTTTACAGATAAATCGGCTCTCGAACAGCCCGGTCCTGGTTTTACATCCTTTGATATGGATTGGATGTTGAGTGAATGGGGACTTGAATTCTTGGGAGAGGGGCGTCGTCGTCGTACAGACTTGCGTCGTTTCGATAAGTTTACGCAAGGGCAATGGTGGTTCTTTGGCCGTGCCACGGACGACGGTTTAAGCTATCCGGCTAAACGTGACCGCAAATACGAGTGGTATCCCTTGCCCCAGTCTGCCCTTATGGTAAATCCGGGACTGGTACAGAATCCTAATTATTAATCATCCTATAATAATAGTAACAATGAAAAAATATATATGTAATCCGCTATGGCTTTTGTTGCTTTTTGTAGCTTTCATCAGTAGTTGTGACAAGGAGGAAATTGTGTTTGACCATGAGTTGCCGCAATTTGAACTTCGTAGCGATGCTATCTTGCTGGAGGTGATTATGCCCCAAGGAACTGGTGCCGATGAAATAATTTATATTGCAGGCGATTTCAATGGAGGTCAGGATGCTGCTTCCGGAGACCTTAAGTGGCAGATGGAGAAAGCTGCAAACAATGATGTTAAATGGGGCATATACCTCTATCCGGAAGATTTTGTTAATGGAAAGACACTTGCCGATGGCTTTTATTTCGTTTCTAAGACACAAGGTATAGAGCGTACTTTGCAGAATGGGGATGCTTTACATCAAATTTCGGCTAAGGTAGGTACTCGCACTGATATAACGGTAACCCGTTGGAATGCTTATTTTGAGGAGCCGGAAGACCCAAGTGAAGTGACCCACGACGGTTATGCTGTGTTCGTGATGGACAATACAGGTTGGGATGCACTGACACTTTATGCGTGGGGAAATGATTTGCCGGAACTTTTTGGAGGTTGGCCCGGTATTTCACCTACTGGTAGCGTTGAGATAAAAGGAATTACCTATAAATACTTTGATACAGGTGAAGCAAATAAGGGATTGGTTTACAATTTGATATTTAACGATAATGGAGTAGGTTCACAATTTGATGGACCACAGAACTTTACTCTTGACCGTGACATATATTTGGAAATCACAGAAAGCGGTTGGACGGAAATAGATCCGGATGCAGTGGTCATCCATGATGGTTATACCATTTTTATTGAAGACCAGTCCGGATGGGCAGAAACAACCATATATGCGTGGGGAAATGATATACCGGAACTCTTTGGCAGTTGGCCAGGAATATTACCAACCGGTAGTGTTGAGATAAAAGGTGTCACGTATAATTATTACGATACAGGTGAAGCAAATAAGGGATTGACTTACAATCTGATAATGAATAATAACAATGGAGGCTCACAATTTGACCTCGCAGCAGTGACGCTTGATCGAGATTATTATTTCCGTATTACGGACATAGCTGGTGAGGAGATTGACCCTAACAATCCGGACGGAGACTCTGAACCGGAATCTGAAGCGGCTTTTGTTTCTAATCAGAATAATTTCTTGAAATGAGTTTTGTATAGTAATGAAGATGTTAAATGACCTATTGGTGGAATGAGATTGGGGATAGGATATCTCTTTTCAATCTTGCGGATATATGTCCCAAGGCTTGGTTTTTCTATCCCAAGTCTTGGGATAGAAAAACCAAGCCTTGGGAAGAAGTTATCTCTTAGCTCTTTTGTTTTTTAGTATTGGCTTCCGGGATTTTTAGTATTAAGGCTTAGTATCTTTTCTGCCAATGCCCATTACTGGAGAGTTTGGATGCTCCTTTTGCAGATATCAGTTCCGCCAATGAGTATAAGTATAGATAAAAAGTAGAAATATGAAAAAAGTAATAATTGCGACACTGCTCTTTACGATGCTACATTCTTGTATGGGGTGTAGTGATAGTCAGAGTGACATGGAACCGATTCCCGTCCCACAGGAAGAATACATGGCTTCGGATATGGTGATTTATGAGGCAAATCCCCGCATTTTTGCCGAAGAAAATGCGTTCTCTGCCATCAAAGCAGAGCTTGACCGTATTCAAAGCCTGGGGACTACCGTGCTTTGGCTGATGCCTGTAAATGAGCCGGGAGTACTGAAAAGTGTGAATTCACCTTATTGTATAAAGGATTATAAAAAGCTGAATACACGTTACGGAACAAAAAAAGACTTGAAAGAACTGGTAGATGCTGCCCATGCCAAAGGAATGAAAGTGATTCTTGACTGGGTTGCCAACCATACTTCGTGGGACAATGCTTGGGTGACTGAGCATCCGGATTGGTATACACAGGATGCAAATGGCAATGTGGTACAACCTCAAGAACAGCCTTGGGCGGATGTTGCTGACTTGAATTTTGACAACGAAATCATGCAGCAAGCCATGATTGATGCCATGAAGTATTGGGTAACAGAAATTGGTATTGATGGATACCGTTGTGATTATGCCGAGGGGGTACCAGATGCTTTCTGGAAGAAAGCAATCGCCGAGCTCCGTACACTTGACAATAATTTGCTGATGCTTGCCGAAGGCGGAAAAACGTCTTTAATGAACAATGGTTTCAATCTGCTCTACGGCTGGAACTTCCATAGTAAACTGAAAGACTATTATGCCGGTAAATGCTCACTTACTGACCTTTATGCTATGAATACTTCCGAATTGGAGGGAATGCCGAAGGGTACGTTACGGTTACGCTATTCTACTAATCATGACCAGGCAAGTGAGGCTTCACCGATAGAATGTTATGGCGGTGAGCGTGGTGCCATGTCTGCTTTTGTATTGACGACTATGCTCGAGGGGATACCTCTTATTTATAGTTCGCAGGAAGTAGCCTATCCGCGGTCACTTAACTTTTTCAATTACGGAGTTATAGACTTGAAGTCCAATGAAGTCTTTGCGCAAGAGATGGCAGAAATCATCAGAGCCTATAAAGCTACGAGCAGTGTACGTGGTGGTGAACTGGAAGTTTATACTACCGGAGATGCCGCTTCATTTTATCGGGCAGCAGGCAGTCATGGCATGTTGGTCATGGTGAATACCGCCAATGAGTCTGTACAAGTGAAAGTACCTATGGAGCATGCTGGCAAGACCATGACCGATGTGATTGCCGGTGTGGATGTGGAGTTGCCTACAGTAATGACGATGGAACCTTATCAATATTTTATATATCAACAATAACGGATGTATATGAAACATGTATTATTAACAGTTGTATTTCTGGGAATTGCTTGTGTGGCGATGGCACACGAATTGTTATCTCCCAATGGGAATCTGAAACTCAATGTTGTGCTTGATTCCGAGGGGGGGCCGGTCTATAGCTTATATTACAAAGGAGAGCCGGTTGTAGAACCTTCTGCCTTGGGAATACTTATGGAAGAAGCGGATTTGTCAAATGGCTTCCGGATTCTTGATGCAACAAATTCTACTTTTGATGAAACTTGGATGCCTGTATGGGGAGAGTATGAAAAAGTCCGTAACCATTACAATGAACTTACTGTCACTTTCTCACAACCGGCAAAGCACGACCGTACGATGATTGTACGTTTTCGATTGTTTGACGATGGACTCGGATTCCGTTATGAGTTGCCGGAGCAGAAAACCATGAATTATCTGACGGTAAAAGACGAACTGACGGAATTCAATCTGACCGGTAATCATACACTCTATTGCATTCCCGGTGATTATGATACGAATGAGTTTGCCTATACTACTGCGGCCATTTCCGAAGTGCGCGAAGCTATGGAACGTAATCTACGTAAAAAAGGATATGAAGCTAAAGCGACTTCATTCACAGTACAAACACCCCTTATGATAAAGACTACCGAAGGACTTTATATCAATATTCATGAAGCTGCCTTGGTAGATTATTCTGCCATGTTGCTGAATGTGGATGATAAAGAGTTTAACTTTTCTGCTCATCTTACTCCCGATAAATTAGGAAAGAAAGGATATCTGCAATTACCGTTGCATACCCCGTGGCGTACAATTATGGTTAGTGACGATGCACGTAGCATCCTTGCTTCTCAGTTGATTCTTAATCTGAATGAACCTTGTAAGCTGGAAGATACTTCTTGGATTAAGCCACAGAAATTTATCGGTGTCTGGTGGGAGATGTTTACTGGTGGAGGAGGTACATGGGCATATAGCGACTATTATAAGGCTAAACCCGGCATAACCGACTATTCAAAGTTAACTCCTAATGGACATCATCCGGCCAATACTGAACATGTGAAAGAGTACATAGACTTTGCGGCGGAGAATGGTATTGATGCGGTATTGGTTGAGGGTTGGAATGAAGGTTGGGAAGATTGGGCATCCTATCGTAAGGATCGTCAGTTCCTTTTTGACAAACCTTATCCGGACTTTGATGTTGCGGTACTACATGCCTATGCCAAATCAAAGGGGGTAAAGATTATCATGCATCATGAGACGGCTGCTAATGCTGCCGATTATGAGCGGCAGCTGGATGTAGCCTTTCAATTTATGGTAGATAATGGCTATAATTCTGTAAAGACAGGATATGTGGGCTCAATCATTCCCCGTAGTGAATATCATTCCTCACAATGGATGAACAATCATTATATACATGTGGTGAAGCGTGCTGCTGATTATAAGATTATGGTAGATAGTCACGAGGCTGTTCGTCCCACCGGCTTGTGTCGGACCTGGCCCAACTGGGTAGCGCAAGAATCTGCCCGTGGTGGTGAGTTTGAATCTATGGGGGGCAATGATCCGGATCATACTTGTATCTTGCCGTTTACTCGGTTGAAGGGTGGTCCGATGGATTACACTCCTGGTATTTTCCAGACAAAACTTTCGTATTATAATAGTTCGAAACCTAAAGGTCAGGCGGGTACTACATTGGTAAAACAATTGGCTCTATATGTAACGATGCCCTCTCCGTTACAGATGGCAGCAGACCTGCCGGATAATTATCGCCGTTTTCCCGATGCGTTTCAATTTATTAAGGATGTAGCGGTGGATTGGAGCAATTCTTGGTATTTGGAAGCCGAACCGGGTGATTATATCACAGTGGCTCGTCAAGCCAAAGGAAAACAAGAGTGGTATGTAGGTGCTATTACCGACGAACATCCTCGTACGGCAACTATTCCTTTCTCTTTCTTACCCGAAGGAAGGAAATATATTGTTACCGTTTATGCAGATGGTCGGGATGCAGACTGGAAAGATAATCCGCAGAGCTATGACATCCGTCGTGGCATAGTAACGTCAAAGAGTGTGCTGCGTCAACCTTTGGCAAGTAGTGGAGGGGTGGCTATCAGTGTTCGAGAAGCAACAAAAGAAGAGGTAAAAGGATTGAAGAAATTATGAAGCTTGTCCGTACATAGTAATTATTATGTTGCGGATTTAATACAAGCATTTAAGAATTAAAGTTAGCAATTGGAAAGGCATAGTCCGTGAGGATTGTGTCTTTTTTCGTAAATTATTCGTCATTTCTTATTTTCTTTATTATAATTTTTCTATATTTATGCCGTTATGGCGAATTGTTGACAGAATAGGAAAAGAATAGACCATTTAGGTATGAATAGAGAATGCCGGGGATTTGACATTTTATCATTCTTTAATCAAAATATAACCGTAAAATTTAGCTGTTTTGAAAAGTTTTCCTATATTTGCGGTGTTATTCATTGACATTTTGTTTGAATAGCGTGAAGTCAACAAGGTAATAACCTTTAAAACGTAATATTATGAATATCGAACGTATCATGGCCTCTTTAGAGGCAAAGCACCCCGGCGAGTCTGAGTATCTTCAAGCCGTAAAGGAAGTTCTTCTTTCCATCGAAGATATCTATAACCAACATCCTGAGTTCGAGAAAGCGAAAATTATAGAACGTCTGGTTGAACCTGACCGTATCTTTACTTTCCGTGTAACGTGGGTGGATGATAAGGGTGAAGTTCAGACGAACCTCGGCTATCGTGTGCAGTTCAACAATGCCATTGGCCCGTACAAAGGCGGTATTCGTTTCCATGCTTCCGTAAATCTTTCTATTCTCAAATTCCTGGGATTTGAGCAGACTTTCAAGAATGCTTTGACTACATTGCCTATGGGCGGTGGTAAGGGTGGTTCCGACTTCTCTCCGCGCGGAAAGAGCGATGCTGAAATCATGCGTTTCTGTCAAGCCTTCATGCTGGAATTGTGGCGTCACCTCGGTCCGGATATGGATGTTCCTGCCGGTGATATCGGTGTAGGCGGTCGCGAAGTGGGCTATATGTTCGGTATGTATAAGAAGTTGACTCGCGAATTTACGGGCACATTTACCGGTAAAGGATTGGAATTTGGCGGTTCGCTGATTCGTCCTGAAGCAACAGGATTTGGTGGCTTGTATTTCGTAAACCAAATGTTACAGACAAAAGGCATTGACATCAAGGGTAAGACCGTGGCTATCTCCGGTTTTGGAAATGTGGCTTGGGGTGCTGCTACCAAGGCTACCGAATTGGGTGCCAAGGTGGTTACCATCTCCGGTCCCGACGGTTACATTTACGACCCGAACGGTATCAGTGGCGAAAAGATAGATTATATGCTGGAACTCCGGTCATCGGGAAACGATATCGTAGCACCGTATGCCGACGAATTCCCCGGCTCTACTTTCGTGGCAGGCAAACGCCCGTGGGAAGTGAAAGCGGACATCGCTCTGCCTTGCGCTACCCAGAACGAGCTGAACGGCGAAGATGCACAACACCTCATTGACAACAAGGTGACATGTGTAGGCGAAATCTCCAATATGGGATGTACGCCCGAAGCTATCGACCTTTTCATTGACAACAAGATTATGTATGCACCGGGTAAGGCTGTCAATGCAGGTGGTGTGGCTACCAGCGGACTGGAAATGTCGCAGAACGCCATGCACCTCAGCTGGAGTGCAGCCGAAGTGGATGAAAAACTCCACGCCATCATGCACGGAATTCATGCTCAATGCGTAAAATATGGGACAGAACCTGATGGCTACATCAACTACGTGAAGGGAGCGAATATCGCCGGCTTCATGAAGGTGGCTCATGCCATGATGGGTCAGGGAATTATCTAAGAGAGAAACTTTGTTTAGTTGTATTTGTATTTGTGGTTTGTGCTGCCCTACGCCTGTGAAGGTATGGGGCAGTACTTTTTTTATTCTCAATTAAAAAAGTTGTATCTTTGTATCCGAGAAACCATAAATGACAAAGAGATGTTACTACCTGAATTGAAACTGAGACGTGATAAAATACGCTCTCTCATGGCTCAACAAGAGATTGATGCCGCTCTTATCGCTTGCAATGTAAACTTAATCTATACGTACGGACGTGTCGTCAGCGGTTACTTGTATCTGCCGTTGAATGCTCCCGCCCGTTTATTCATCAAACGTCCTAACAATATTGAAGGGGAACATATTCATCCTATCCGTAAACCGGAACAACTGCCTGACTTACTAAAGGAATGTGGTTTGCCCATACCTGCGAGGTTGATGCTGGAGGGGGATGAGTTGTCTTTTACGGAATATAACCGTTTGGCTGCGTGTTTCCCTGAAACGGAGGTGCTTCCTTGTGGTACGGCACTTATCCGGAAGGCCCGAAGTGTCAAGACTGAAATAGAGATTGAGATGTTCCGTCGTTCCGGCATTGCACATGCTAAAGCTTACGAACAAATACCCTCGGTTTATAGACCAGGAATGACAGACCGCCAGTTATCCATCGAAATAGAGCGCCTGATGCGTCTGGAAGGTTGTCTGGGTATTTTTCGTACCTTCGGACAAAGTATGGAGATTTTTATGGGAAGTCTGCTGGCAGGAGACAATGCCACTGCGCCTGCCCCCTATGATTTTGCTCTGGGAGGCGAGGGACTTGACCCGTCACTGCCTATCAGTGTGAACGGTGCACTGTTGCAGCCCGGTCAGAGCTTTATGGTTGATATGGGGGGTAACTTCTATGGCTATATGGGAGACATGAGCCGTGTATTCTCTATCGGAAAGCTGCCGGAAAAGGCATATGTTGCCCATCAAGTTTGCCTGGACATACAAGAGGCTGTTGTAGAAAAAGCGAAACCGGGTGCTGTTTGTGAGGACCTTTACAATCTCGCTATCGATATTGTCACCAAAGCGGGCTTTGCCGACAACTTTATGGGAGCCACTCAAAAAGCCAAGTTTATCGGTCATGGCATCGGACTGGAAATCAATGAAATGCCGGTATTGGTTCCGCGTATGAAGCAGGAGTTGGAGCCGGGTATGGTCTTTGCATTGGAGCCGAAAATTGTTTTGCCGGGCATTGGTCCCGTTGGTATCGAAAACTCTTGGGTTATAACAGCGGAAGGAGTGGAGAAACTGACGTTGTGTAAGGAAGAGATTGTGGAACTTTGAAAATTGATAATGGATAATGGAAAATTGCCATGCGGTTTCAATAAATACGCTGCACTGTTTATTTTTCCATTATCCATTTTCAATTATTTTACCCTTCTGTTAAGCTGATTATTCGCTTTCGAAGGTTTGGATTTACCAATCCGTTTTCCGGTTGGCTTGGCCTTGTTGCTCCGTTTGGGCTTTATGCCGGAATGGTTACTCGCCTTCATAATATTCACATAAGTAGTAGCGGGCTATAAAGTCCCAATATTGATGCAGTGTTTCTTTTCCTTTCAAGAAGGGAAGTTCTACATCGGGTAGAATTCCTTTGGTCATTCCGTATTTCAGCAGGTCGAACGGACACTCTCCGGGTTGGCAGAACATCTTGTAACCCTCTGCAGCAGCGCGTTTGGCATCGTACATCGGGTTATGTTCTTCACAGAAATAGGCGGCCACGTTGTGGGCTACGAGCATACCTTTGGCGTTGGCATAAATCACGAACTCTTTTTGGTATTCCAGGTCGGGCAATAATGCGGACCGTTTGTTTTCCCATCCCAAGACATCGACAAAGAAAGTGCAAAGCTCCTTGTAATCGGTGAAGTATAGCAGCGGTTTCCCCTGGCTGTATTCCAGACAGCGGGCGGCATCTTTGCTCAGTTTGGTTTCCGGAGTGACTTCCGGCAGCGGAGTAATGGGCATATCCAGTAAATCAAGTCCCATTACCCAAAGGAAGGAAGATTCTCCCTCGCTGATGGGAGCTTCTTCGAAACGTGCATCCATCAGTTCATAGGCGCTTTGGCTTAATGCAAGCAGGTCTTTGTCATAAGGACTGAACAAGGTGTATTCCTTGTCAAAAATACTGAATTGTGATTTCAATGTCCACAGTACGAATGCAATGTCTTCCTGATTTATTTCATCGGGCGTATAATCGTCACCCAGTGGATAGAACGGCAGGTAAGTTCCGTATACTCCCTGAAAGGCTTCGGAGAAAAGTTTCCAGCCTCCACTTTGGGCAATGGCATCTTGAAAGTACATGCCGAGAGAGATGGCTGCGTCAATTTGGGTACGCAGGTCTTCCTTGTTGAACAAGGGAGAGGTCTTGACGAGGGGCAGGATGCTTGTGGCAAAGTCGAGGTACCATTTGTCCGTTGGCAGTACGTGGGTGCGTTCATTGGCCCCCAACCAATATTGCATGTTGATTGTTGTCATGATTTGTTTGTTTTAGATAAATATTATAGTCTTTTTAATGCCAATTTGATGACTTGTTCCACCGGTGCGCTTGGTTCTTCCTTCAAAATGGCAAGCACTACTTTTTGTGAGGGGGCTTGTGCAAAGCCCAGCATGGTAAGGGCGGCTACGGCTTCTTCTTGTACTTGTGCGTTGGCTGCCGATACCAGTGTACCTATGGTCCCTGCGTTGCCGGCTACAACGCTGCCGGTCTTGATTTTGTCTTTTAAATCCACAATTATCCGTTGGGCTGTTTTCAGCCCGATACCCTTGACTGTTTTCAGTAGAGTGGCGTTTTCCGTGCTGATGACATTTATCAGTTCGGATGGCGAGAGTGCCGAGAGAATCATGCGAGCTGTATTTCCGCCGATGCCTGAAACGGAGATGAGCAACAGGAATAGTTCGCGTTCCTGCTTGTCAGCGAACCCGTAGAGGACATAGGCGTCTTCACGGATAGCTTCGTATACATATAATTTGCATTCTTTTTTACCCTGGATGGCAGCATACGTGTTCAATGAAATATTGACACCGTATCCCAGTCCGTTACAGTCTATTACTGCGGTTGCCGGACTTAGTTCGGCAATTCCGCCTCTGATGTATTCTATCATAATTCTTTTACTTGTTGGCCCAAAATGCACCTTGCGCACATATCATCTGCGAATGTATGAATTATTATTGGACTTTCACTCACTAAAAAAAGAAAAAACTGTGTAAAACAGCAGTGAGTTCTGCCGGTATAATAAATTAAAATGCTTACTTTTGCGCCGATAAAGTAGAAAACTGATAAATAAACTCATAAAAAGAATGAAAAAAGTAAGAGCAGCCATTGTTGGCTATGGCAATATCGGGCACTATGTGTTCGAAGCCCTGCAAGCAGCTCCCGATTTCGAAATTGCCGGTGTAGTGCGCCGTGCCGGAGCTGAAAACTGTCCTGCGGAACTGGGTGCATATCCCGTTGTGAAGAATATCAAGGAACTGAAAGACGTGGATGTTGCTATCCTTTGTACGCCTACCCGCAAAGTGGAAGAGTATGCAAAGGAGATCCTTGCTTTAGGCATTCATACTGTGGACAGTTTCGATATCCATACGGGTATCACTGCCTTGCGCCGCACACTGGATGCAGAGGCTAAAAAGCATAATACGGTATCCATCATTTCTGCCGGCTGGGACCCGGGTAGTGACTCCATTGTCCGCACCATGCTGGAAGCCATTGCTCCGAAGGGCATTACCTATACTAATTTTGGTCCGGGCATGAGCATGGGACATACGGTGGCTGTAAAGGCCATCGAAGGTGTGAAAGCCGCCCTTTCCATGACTATTCCCACGGGAACCGGTATTCACCGTCGTATGGTGTACATCGAGTTGAAGGATGGCTACGAATTTGACAAGGTGACTGCAGCCATCAAAGCCGACCCGTACTTTGTGAATGACGAAACACATGTAAAATTGGTTCCGAGTGTGGATGCACTGCTCGATATGGGTCATGGGGTAAACCTGACCCGTAAAGGTGTGTCTGGCAAGACGCAGAACCAGCTATTTGAGTTCAACATGCGTATCAACAATCCTGCCCTCACGGCACAAGTGCTGGTATGTGTGGCGCGTGCCGCTATGCGTCAGCAGCCTGGTTGCTATACAATGGTTGAAGTTCCGGTAATAGACCTGCTTCCGGGCGACCGCGAAGAGTGGATCGGCCATTTGGTATAAGACACAGAAAAAACAGATGGTATATGTGGGCCAAACTCATAGTTTGCCTAAAGAAAATACTCTACTTGTTTGATATAAACGCATCATCCATTCACATGAAACGGATGATGCGTTTTTGATATGGTTATCTTCCTTTGTTCTACCATAAATTATTCAAACCGATCCGAAAAATATAGGAATAACCCCTATGCGTATATATTTCCTTGTTCATTGATTAAGTTATCCTTCATTTGCTTGCAGATATTAAGGAATTTTGCGAATATTGCATATCAGTTTTGCATAAGGCAATTGTAAATTAAGAATTTGTTTACTTTTTATTTGCCAGAAATCAAAAATGCACATAATATTTCTAAACATAAATCTTTAAATATTTAATTCTGCCAACGAATTATATTTATATATGAAATACACACTTTGCTTTATACTATTCATAATAAGTTCTGTGTTGCAGCTTTGTGCGCGCAATGAGAATGACTCTCTATTAAAAGCTTTGGATAAAATAATTTCTGACCGCCTTGTATATACTGAAAGAAAGAAGGCTACGATAGAGGAATTGAAGCTGAAAAAGACAGAACAAAATACTTTAAATAATCTGTATCACTTAAATATAGAGATTATTCACCAGTATGAAACTTTTGTTTGTGACTCTGCCGAACGATATATTCATGAGAATATAGGAATTGCTGAACAAATGGGGAATCAGGAATATATATTAGAGAGTAAACTTCAGTTGGCTTTTGTTTATTGTTTGTCAGGGCTTTTTGTACAAGCGAATGATATTCTCAAATTGATTCAGTGTGATAATTTGTCTGTTGATTTGAAGTCTTTATATTGCTGGAACCGTATCCGCTATTACGAGAATATTATTAAATATACGGATGATGCCAGATTTTCGGAGGAATATGTGCAATTGAAGGAGGCATATAGGGATACGGTTATGGGTATTTTGGACCCTCAATCGGATGAGTATTTGAAAGAAAAGGCTGTGAAACTTCAGTATGATGGTAAACTTGATGAAGCTCTTCAAATTCTGTATAAGATATACGATAAACAGAAACCTGAAACTCATGAATATGCGATGATGGCGATGGGGCTTGCTCGACTGTATAAGTTGGTGGAAAAAAAAGAAGAGGAAGAAAAATTCCTAATGCTGGCTGCCATAGCAGATACTAAGTTGGCTGTAAAGGAGAATGAAGCGTTGTTGACTCTGGCAGTCAACCTTTATCATGAGGGGGACATTGATAGAGCTTATAATTATATAAAAGTAGCATTGGACGATGCCATTTTCTATAATTCCCGTTTCAAAAACACGGTAATAGCCCGTATTCATCCTATTATTGAAAATACTTATTTATATAAATTGGAGAAACAGAAACAGAACCTGCGTTTTTATATTCTTCTCACCAGTTTGTTTGTGATAGCTCTTGCTATTACTTTGTTTTTTACTTTCAAGCAGACCAAAATAGTATTGCGAGCTAAGAAGAACCTTAATATAATGAATGAGGAGCTGATATTGTTGAATAAGAATCTGGATGAGGCGAATTTAATCAAGGAGAAGTACGTCGGTTACTTTATGAATCAATGTGCTATTTATATCAACAAGCTTGATGAGTATAGGAAGAATGTGAATCGGAAAATAAAAACTGGGCAGGTTGATGAATTGTATAAATCTTCTTCCCGTCCTTTTGAGAAGGAATTGGAAGGATTATATGCCAATTTCGATAAAGCGTTCCTAAAGTTATACCCTCATTTTGTAGAGGAATTTAATTCTCTTCTGATACCTGACGAACAGTATCGGTTGGAAAAAGACCAGTTAAATACAGAATTGCGTATCTTTGCTTTGATCCGACTGGGAATTACCGATGTCGGACAAATTGCCGTATTTCTTCATTACTCTGTCCAAACAATCTATAATTATAAGAGTAAAGTGAAAAGGATGTCAATTCTTGATAGTAATCTTTTTGAAGAAGAAGTGAAAAAACTCGGTTCTTTGTCTCAAAAGTGAGTCTATTCGATTTACCAAACTCCTAAAATTAATATTTTGTAATGCGTTGAATTATAGTTGTATATAGAATTTAGTATTCTCAAAACATCTACTTTATAGCCTACTTCCTATAAGAAGTAGGCTTTTTCAGTTTCTATATTTGCATCATAAGATTTTTGGTAACTGAATGCTAATCTAAAAAAACACAACTATGGTCTTTTCAGAATTATACCTCATTTATTATCCGAAGTTAGTTCGGTTTGCAAAGGAGTTTGTGATGCAGGCTGAGGATGCAGAAAACATAACTCAAGATGTGTTTGCTGACTTATGGGAAAAACGGGATTCTATAGATTACATTGATAATATGAATGCATATCTTTTCAGACTTGTGAAGAATCGATGTCTGGATTACTTGAAACATAAAATTTTTGAGCAAAGGTATGTTGAGAATGCGCAGATTTCCTTTGAAATAGAATGGGGTATAAAGCTACAATCTTTAGATAGGTTCTCAGTTTCTGATATATCGGAAGAAAATGATATGGAAATATCGATTCGTACTGCAATTGATAGTTTACCGAAACGATGTCGTGATATCTTTTTATTGAGTCGTATGGAAGGATTGAAGTATAAAGAAATCTCTGAACGGCTGGGAATTTCAGTTAATACAGTTGAATGTCAGATGAGCATAGCACTTAACAAGTTGAGAGTGAAGCTAGGTATGTGTCTGGTCGCATAGTTTTTCTGAATTTTATAGGAGCTTTTTAGTGGTATTTGCTAATCTAATCGTTCCTATATGAGGAAAAGCAAGACATAGAAGATGATTTATATAAATATTTTTCCGGGAAATTGATTTCCGGGAAAAAAGAAAAAAAATTATCAAATGTGAATAATGATGGAAGGCTGAAAAAATATAGAGAAGTAATAACAATATATTAAGATTTAAAATATCATGAAGAAATTTAGTATCATATTAATGATAATTTTGTGGGCGGTGCAGACTCTGGCACAACAAGCTTACTTCGTTGATGGGTATCATGGAGGTATATATGGGCATTATCCTATAGAGTGGAAAACTCAATTCATAGTAGACCAATTGGCTCAGCATCCGGATTGGCGGATTGGCATAGAGATAGAACCTGAAACATGGGACACTGTTCAAGTGCGGACTCCTGAGGCTTATCGCATGTTTGAGAAAGTAGCTGTCAGCAAACAAGTAGAATTTACCAATCCTACTTATGCACAGCCTTACTGTTACAACATCTCAGGTGAAAGTATTATCAGGCAGTTTCAATATGGTATAGCAAAAATAAATACACATTTTCCTAAAGTTGATTTCCTTACTTATTCCGTGGAGGAACCTTGTTTCACAAGTTGTTTACCACAGATTCTTAAATTATTCGGATATAAGTATGCCGTAATTAAGTGTCCCAATACTTGTTGGGGAGGATACAGTGGTGCTTATGGCGGTGAACTGGTGAATTGGGTAGGGCCGGACGGCACTTCTATTCTGGCTGTTCCTCGTTATGCTTGTGAGGAATTGGAGGAGAATTCGACATGGCAAACAACGGCTTGGGGTAATTCCGAAGTTTATCTGAAGGCTTGTCGTGATGCAGGAATCAAACATCCGGTAGGGATGTGTTTTCAGGATGCAGGATGGAAGTATGGTCCATGGCTGGGTGAAAATAAAAGCAATTCTATTTATGTAAGATGGAGGGATTACTTTGAGAATATTTCTACTGGTAAAACAGATGATGATTGGCATTTATCACAAGAAGATGTGCACGTGAACCTAATGTGGGGTAGTCAGGTGATGCAAAGGATTGCCCAGGAAGTGCGTACCTCTGAGAATAAGATTGTGATGGCGGAAAAGATGTCAGTAATGGCTCATTTAATGAATGGGTATAGCTATGCCCAGACCGATATGGATGAGGCTTGGCGGACTTTGATGTTGGCCCAGCACCACGATTCATGGATTGTTCCTTACAATAGATTGAACAAGCAGGGTACATGGGCAGATGCTATCAAACGATGGACAGACCAGACAAACAGTATAGCTGATGGAATTGTTGAGGCATCTATGCGGAGTTTTGATAAAGGGAGTGCGGTTGTCGGTAATCAGCAAGGATATGTACGCGTCTACAATACGTTGGGAAGTGAAAGAGTAGAAGTTGTAGATATTTTGCTTCCACGTGAATATGTAGACGCTGAGTGGGAAATTTATGACTGGAAACAAAAAAAGGTAGGTTATTCAATAGAAAAAGAAGGTGAAAATATAAGATTGTTTTTTGAAGCAAAAGTTCCTCCTTTCGGTTATTCTACGTATTGCATCAAAAGAAGGAAAATAGGTAGAAAGGTAGATTCGGAGAATAGAAAGGTGAATGAACGGGAATATGTAGTCGAAAACGAATTGTATAAAATAGTTTTTGATTTATCGAAGGGAGGAACAATTAAAAGCTTGATTGCTAAGCAAGAAGGGAATAAAGAGTTTGCCAAGCAAACGGGAGAATATGCTTTAGGTGAATTGAGGGGGCACTTTTTTGAAGAGGGTAAATTCCGTTCTTCTACGGAGACTCCTGCGAAGCTGACTGTTTTGAGGGATAACGTATACGAAAAGAAAGTAAAGATTGAAGGTGAAATTGCTTCGCATCCGTTTACACAGATTGTTACTCTTACGCAGGGAGATAAGCGTATTGATTTTGAACTGACTGTTGATTGGAAGGGTAATGTAGGTATTGGTGAGTATAAAGAAAAGAATTGGCGTGATAACCGCAGAGCATATTGCGATGATAGGTATAAGTTGAGTGTGTTGTTTCCGGTAGAACTTGCTTCTCCTCGTATATATAAAGATGCTCCGTTTGATGTCTGTGAAAGTAAATTGGAGGATACTTTTTTCAATTCTTGGGATCAAATTAAACATAATATCATCCTTCACTGGGTTGATCTGGTGGAACAAAAAGGAGATTATGCACTGGCTTTATTGTCAAATCACACGACTTCTTATTCCTATGGAAAAGATTATCCGTTGGGATTGACTGCCCAATACTCTGGTCAAGGACTGTGGGGACCTGATTACAAAATCACTGCTCCGTTGAAGATGAAATACGCCATTATTCCCCATCGTGGCAAATGGGATGAGGCTTCCATTGCTACTAATAGTGACCAGTGGAATGAACCGTTGTTGTGCTCTTATCACTCATTGGCAGAGTTGGAATCAAAATCATTTGTCGACCTGCAAAACACCGGTTATCAGGTAAGCTCCGCCCAGCTGAGGGATGGAAAGATTGTACTACGCTTATTTAATGTCGAAGGAGAGAACACACAATGCAAAGTTACTTTGGGTATGCCTTTATCCAGTGTAGAAGAGGTGGATCTGAATGGAAAGTCTATTGAAAGAAAGAAAATAGAAGTGCGTTCTGGGAGAACAGAGATGTTGGTGTCAATGCCTCGTTTCGGTTTAAAAACCTTTGTCTTGAATTGATTTATTTGTGGGAGTTGGAGGGGCTCCTCAGACTCTTGGTTTATATAAATAATTAATTAATCTTATATGTATAAAGCTACTGTAAATCTTTTAATTGCTTGCTCTTTTTTGTGGATGACTGCTTGCTCATCAACAGATAAGGTGACGGCAGAAGTGACTCCAACAGATTATGTGAATCCGTTTATCGGTGCCAGTACCAGTGTGGGAGCTGCCGGGGTTTATCATGGGTTGGGTAAGACTTTCCCCGGAGCTACTACTCCTTACGGTATGGTACAACTAAGTCCGAACACCATAACAGGGGGAGATAACGGTTCCGGTTATAGTACCGAACACAAAACAATAGAAGGCTTTGCCTTTACCCACATGAGTGGGATAGGTTGGTTTGGTGATTTAGGAAACTTTCTCGTGATGCCTACAACGGGTGAGTTGTGGAAAGTTGCTGGTAAAGAAGGCAATGATAGTATAAAAGGCTATCGTTCTATTTACGACAAAGCTTCTGAAGCCGCCAGTGCCGGTTATTACACGGTTGAATTAAGTGATTATAAAATCAAAGTAGAAGCGAGTGCAACACCGCGATGCGGCATATTGCGTTTTGTTTATCCTGCCAATGAGCAATCCCGTATTCAGATAGATTTGGCACGTAGAATAGGGGGAACATCTACGTCCCAATATATCAAGGTGGTAGATGACTATACTATTCAGGGCTGGATGAAGTGTACGCCTGAAGGCGGTGGCTGGGGAAATGGCGACGGAAATGCCAGATATACCATCTACTACTATGCACAATTCAATAAACCTTTGATTGATTATGGCTTTTGGAGTGCAGATATTCCTGATAATTGGGTGCGGAAACGCGATGAAGTCGTGAGTATACCGTATTTGGCACGTGTTTCGGAAGCTCCGATTATAAAGGGAGTGAAAGAGCTGGAAGGCAAGCATTTGGGATTTTATACGGAATTTCCTACGAAGGAAGGAGAAGAAGTTGTAATGAAAGTTGGCATCTCCTTTGTCGATATGGAAGGTGCTGCTAATAATTTCAAACAAGAAATTGCGTCTAAGAATTTTGACCAGGTAAAGAAGGAAGCCAATGATTTGTGGAATAAAGAACTTAGTCGTGTGCAAGTAGCTGGGGGAACAACAGATGAGAAAACTATTTTCTATACAGCTTTGTATCATACAATGATTGATCCCCGTATTTATACGGATGTGGATGGACGCTATATAGGCGGTGATTATAAAATACATACAAGTGACGATACTTTTACTAAGCGTACCATCTTTAGTGGATGGGATGTATTTCGTAGCCAGTTTCCTTTACAGACTATTGTTAATCCAAGTTTGGTTAGTGATGAATTGAATTCTTTAATTACAATGGCCGAACAAAGTGGACGCGAATATTATGAACGCTGGGAGTTTATGAATTCTTATTCCGGTTGTATGTTGGGAAACCCAGCCTTGTCTGTACTGGCAGATGCTTATATAAAAGGAATTCGTACCTATGATATAGAGAAGGCATATCAGTATGCCATCAATACGTCCCATCGTTTTGGTAACGATTCGTTGGGCTATACTCCGGGACCGGTGAGTATTTCGCATACTTTGGAATATGCTTACACTGACTGGTGTATTTCCCAATTGGCTAAAGCTTTAGGAAAAGAAGATGACGCAAAAAACTATGCTGAAAAGGGACAAGTTTATCACAATATTTTTGATGCCGAAAAAGGGTGGTTCCGTCCTCGTAATGCGGATGGTACGTGGCAGGCATGGCCGGAGAATGCACGTCTGAAAGAAGGATACGGTTGTATAGAAGCAAATCCTTATCAACAAGGATGGTTTGTGCCGCATGATGTTCCGGGAATGGTGGAATTGATGGGCGGTAAGGAAAAAGTGATTGCGGATTTGCTTGATTTTTTTAACAAAACTCCTTCTAATATGCTGTGGAATGAATATTATAACCATGCCAATGAGCCGGTACATTTTGTTCCTTTCCTATTCAATCAATTGGCTGTGCCTTGGTATACGCAAAAATGGACTCGCTACACTTGCGAGAAAGCATATGCCAATAAAGTGGAAGGTATCGTTGGCAATGAAGATGTTGGACAAATGTCGGCGTGGTATGTTTTGACTGCTTCCGGCATTCATCCTTCCTGCCCGGGTAATACGCGTATGGAAATTACAAGTCCTGTTTTTGATAAGGTAGAGTTCCGCCTTGATCCGACATATCATTCGGGAAAAACTTTTGTTGTGATTGCTCATGATAATAGTGCAGATAACATATATATACAGCGATCTTTGCTGAACGGTAAGGAATACAATAAATGTTATTTGGATTTTGCGAATATTGTAGCGGGTGGTGTTTTGGAACTATATATGGGGGATACCCCCAACGAGAAGTGGGGAATATAGATGATTTTTAGTTAACCTATAGATAAGGTAAAGCATTTTATTAATTTAAAAATTGTTTACTAGTATGAAAAGAAAACAAAGAGCGGATGCACTTAGTGCATTTCCTGGAACTGTAAAAATGATGTTTTTGTTGGCTCTGCTATTATGTGGTGGAGTTCGGACAAATGCTGCTTCAGACATCATCTTGCAGCAGGCAGAAAGAACGATTTCTGGTGTGGTTACAGATGAAAATAGTGAGCCATTAATTGGAGTCGCTGTTGTTGTGAAAGGCACGGGATTGGGTACAACGACTAATTTGGAAGGTGTATTTACATTGAAAGTACCCGCAAATGCAGGAATATTGCAATTATCTTATGTGGGAATGAAGACTGTAGAACTTCCGATTGGCAATAAGTCGCAGTTCAATGTGAAAATGGAATCGGATGCCGTTTTGATTGATGATGTGGTTGTTATCGGATATGGTACCCGTTCTAAAAAGGATATGTCTATTTCGGTGAGCTCCGTAAAGGGGGATGAGTTGAATAATAGACCTTCGGCTATCAATATTATGCAGAGTGTGGCAGGTAAAGTTGCCGGTGTGCAGAATGTATCTATGTCCGGTAGACCTGGTGGGTCATCATCTCTACGTGTTCGCGGTATGGGATCTATCAATGCTGGAAAAGACCCTATCTATGTGTTGGATGGTGTAATCGGTGTAGATCCCGATATTATTAATTCAGCTAATGTAGAATCTATTGACATTCTTAAGGATGCTGCCGCAACAGCCATGTATGGTGCGCAGGGTTCAAACGGTGTTGTTCTTATCACTACAAAGAAAGGGCAGAAAGGTAAAGGTTCAATCACTTATGATGGTAAAGTTGGATTCGGTTTCATGGGCAGAAAGCTCGATATGCTGAATGCGGATGAATATATGGAGGTACAGAAACGTGCTTATGCATATAGCG
>OLRS01000920.1_pt1 | contig 31404 bp, 29 predicted proteins | sample 1673171 | NCBI WGS metagenome assembly OLRS01 (sample SAMEA3136762, study PRJEB25190) | human gut metagenome | biome: human gut; feature: human-associated habitat; material: faeces | place: Austria | collected 2013
GATCACCGATCATGGCAGTACCACCACCGATTAAGGCGATTGGCTTATTTCCTGCCATCTGCAGACGTTTCATCAGGCAAAGTGCCATGAAATGTCCTACATGAAGGCTGTCTGCGGTAGGGTCAAATCCGATGTAGAAAGTAGCCTTACCGTTGTTTACCATTTCTTTGATCTCGTCTTCGTCTGTTACCTGGGCGATCAGGCCTCTGGCCTTAAGTTCTTCCCATACTGTCATAATAATTTCCTCCTGTCGCGGTATTCATCATCAGGTGCGTCCAAAGGCGCCTCCTCGATATGCAAAAAAGCCCGGTTCCTGTCCTTCTTAGGACGAGAACCGGGTCCCGTGATACCACCTAACTTCGCGGAAAATCTCCCGCCTCATTGAGCACGATAACGAGTGCCACTCCGTCGCAGCCTACTGAAAAAAGTTCGGTGCGAAGCTCCGGGATGTATTCGCAAAAGTACTGCACGCGCCTCTCACCATCCGGCTGCTCTCTGTGTGTGTTGCTTCTGTTACTTCTTCCCTTCAAAGCCGTTTCATATACTTCTAAAAGTATACAAATTGGCTTTTTGTTTGTCAAGGGTGTTTTCTTATTAGTTTAACAACTTAAAGCGATAACGTTATTGTCAGAACGATTCACAAAAACTTATCTATGAGCTGCCGCCATGCAGTGCTTCGCATTATCAAGGATCTCCTGCGGATTATCAATAAAGATCTCGTCGGCCATCTGCCGTCCCATTTTCTTTGTGACATAGGCATAGGCATCTCCGATCCTTGTGACACGGCGTTTGCTTCCATGGCAGTCAGAACCAATATAACTTACAAGTTCTTCTTCCAGAAGTTTCCCGCAGTATTTCTTGGCTGCATGTCCGTTCTTGCCGATCACACTGTCTGCATTGACCTGCATCAGTGCACCTTTATTTACAAGATGTTCTACAAAATCCAGATCATGCATGCATCTGTAACGTTCAATATGTGCTATGATCGGCCTGTATCCGCCGGAAAGCAGTTCGTAGATCCTGTCGCTGATATACTTTTCTTCTGTACTTGAAGAAAATTCTGTGAGCACATATCTGGAACCAGCCATCGAATAAACCTTGTCAGAACGCAGATAATCCAGCATTTCTACATTTGCATGAAATTCACATCCGAGGAACACTTTGAAATCTGGTCCGATCTTTTCCGCCAGTCGTCTCAATACCAGAAAATGCTTTTTGATAATTTCCGAAGGAGTCTCAAACATTTCTCTTCTGAAATGGGGCGTCACAATAATCTTACGCACACCCTGATCGTACTCCATCTGAAGCATAGCAAAAGCTTCTTTTACACTCTGAGCTCCATCATCGACTGCCGGTACAATATGGCAGTGCATATCAAACAGTCCCCTGTCTGCCATTCCATCCTCTCCTTTTCTTTTTCTGCTGTGTTTACCCGGGTATTATATCCCATGGTCGTTTCTTTTGCAACTGGATATTTTTTCACACCGGACATCCTATCTACATAAAATGAATTGTAGACAAAAAGCTGGAGGATTTTATAATGAGTGATTTGGCTGCTACAAACTGTGGATGTAACAACGACTGTGGCTGTGGATGCAACAATGGTTGCGGATGCGGCAACGACTGCGGATGCGGCAATGGAACCAGCCTTTTTGGAGGCAGCTCCTGCAACTGTATCCTCTGGATCATCATCCTGATGTGCTGCTGTGGCAACAACGGCTGCGGCAATGGCTGTGGATGCGGTAACAATGACAACTGCTGGATCATCGTGGTTCTGCTTCTTCTTTGCGGCAACAACGGCTTTGGCTGCGGTAACGGCTGCGGAGGATGTGGATGCTGATCCCGCCCCTTTCAACAAACTACAGTCTGCAGACAAAAAGCAGAGGATCATTTCCTCTGCCTTTGTCTGTTTCTTTCTGCCCGTCGCTCTTTTTCTCTCTGCATATTTTCCCTTCTATGCTTAAGACATTCCAGGTCCAGTTCATAAAAAGCATTTCCATCCAGCACAAGCTTTTCTTTTTTATTTTCCATGGTTGCTGCCTTTCTGATCTTTCTTACTATTTATCTTATGTCAAATCATCCTCCCACGTCATAATCTAAAAGCAAAAAGCATATCTTCGTAATAAAAAAAGGAGCTTTGCCTTATGGAAGAGGAAATTATCGCTCAGACAAAATTCGACCAGCTCATTTCCGACGACCAGTCGCAGATGCTGAAAGCTTTTATTCCTTATCTTTCCCCGAGAGGCCAGCAGCTTCTCTCCGTGTTCACCAAAACCAGAGAACTCTCAAACACCCTGGCATTATTCCGCGGCAGACAGCCTGATATGCAGATCTGCAGTTCTTCTGTTTCCAGTCCTTCCGAACTTCTGGATGATCTTCGGAAATTCAGCTATGGCAGGAGCCGCAGGCAGCTTGACCAGATCAGCAACTTTCTTGTCATGATGCAGCTGATACAGGTTATGAGCCACTCCGACCAGGAAGAAGGTGATCCAAATGACCCAGGAATGGCAGAATGACCCCAAACTCCAAAATATCGATCCGTCAAAACTTGCCCTCCTACAGAACCTCGCAGACCAGAGCGGAGGCAGATCCCCGTCTGATATGCTTCCATTTCTGATGAGTGCCGCTGCACAGGGACGGCAGAACGGACTTCAGTTCTCGTCTGATGAGATCGGAGCAATACTGAATGTCCTCAAAGCCGGAAAATCGCCAAAAGAGGCGGCAAAGCTTGATCAGATCGTCAGCCTGATGCGGATGATCCGATAGGCAGCAGACACACCACTGACATCTTCTCAATATATCAGACAAAAAATCCCCCACTGTCCAGCTCAACAGCGGGGGATTTCTCATATGGATCTTAATTATTTTCCTTATCAGCGCGTTCCATCATGCAGTCGCGTAAGAATGCCAGTCCGTGTGCAACGGTCTGTTCTCTCACTCTTGCACGGTTGCCCTGGAAATGGAATTCTCTTACCTGCGTGCAGCCCTTATAGGAGCATCCCATAAAGACGGTTCCGACCGGTTTTTCTTTTGTTCCACCGCCCGGGCCTGCGATCCCTGTCACGGAAAGGCAGATATCTGTCTTGGAGGCTTTGCGGCCTCCCTTTGCCATTTCTGCTGCACATTCCTCGGATACAGCTCCGTGTTTCTTAAGTGTGGACTTGCTGACATCGAGGCATCTTCTCTTGGCTTTGTTGCTGTAAGTAACCATGCCCTGCAAAAATACCTCAGAAGCACCTGACACATTGACGATCCTTGCGGCGATCGCACCGCCTGTACAGGATTCTGCCAGAGAAAGTGTCATTTCCTGTTCTTTCAGCATATCTACCACAGCTTCCTCCAGAGATTTGGATTCTTCTGTCGCAAAAATGTTTCTTCCGAATCTTGCCTTAAGTTCTTTGACAACAGGTTTGATGAGTTTCTTACATTCCTTCTCATTCTTGCCCTTGGCGGTAATGCGAAGATGTACCTCACCGGTCTTGGCATATGGTGCGATCGTCGGATTGGTCTGGCTTTCGATCAGATCCTCAATTTCCTCTGCAACCTGACTCTCACCGATCGAGCAGATCTTCACCATCTGGGAATAAATGATCTCCGGCTGTTTCTTGCGAAGATATGGAAAAACGGACTCCTCAAACATCGGTTTCATCTCACCTGGAGGTCCTGGAAGAAGGATGGCTGTCTTGCCTTTTTTCTCAAGGATCAGTCCCGGTGCGGTGCCATTGTGGTTATCGAGAACGATTGCTCCCTTCGGGACCATTGCCTGCTTGTAGTTGTTGGCTGTGATCTTGCGCTGAGGGTTGTTTTTCTTATACTGCTCGAGGTATGCTTCCATCAGTTTCCTGCTGTGGCGATCCTCCACCAGTTTCATTCCCATGACTTCAGCGGTAACTTCCTTCGTCAGATCATCCTCGGTAGGTCCAAGTCCACCTGTGAGGATCACTATATCAGAACGGTCCAGTGCCGTCTGAATGGTCTCGCGCATACGTGTCTCATTGTCTCCCACAACTGTCTGATAATAGACAGAAAGCCCAAGCTCTGCACATTTTTCGGAAAGATATGCGCTGTTGGTATTCACAATATTTCCAAGAAGTATTTCTGTTCCTACAGAAATCAGCTCTGTTATCATTTGATATCTGCCTCCTGATTATAAAAACGGATTACTCCTGCATGGACAGAACGGAACGGTTCTGCCAGATATAAGTGATCAGTGAAATGATGGTCAGTGCAAGAGAGATCCAGATAAAAATCTGCTCCAGGATCACAAATGCAGCAATGTTATCAAAATGCAGGATCAGCAAAATGATCATGACCATCTGTGATGCTGTCTTGAATTTGCCCCAGTAATTCGCTGCGATGACAATGCCATTCTCTGCAGCGATCAGACGAAATCCACTGATAATAAATTCTCTTCCTATAATAATGATAACAAACCAGGCCGGAAGTCTGCCAAGTTCGATCATACAGATCATTGCAGAACACACAAGAAGTTTGTCCGCAAGAGGATCCATAAATTTACCAAAATTTGTTACTAAATTATTTTTACGGGCCAGGTATCCGTCAAACCAGTCTGTGATGCTGGCTGCTGCAAAGATAACGAGAGCGATATAGCGATTTGCCTCTCCGCCCCATCCTGTCAGCAGAAATACAACAAGAAACGGAACCATGATCATTCTGGCCACTGTCAGTTTATTCGGTGTATTCATCAGCTAATTCTCCTATTAAATCGTATTCCAGCGCACCTGTCACACGGACACGTGCAAAGTCACCTGTCACAAGAAGTTCCCCTGTCTGAACAAAGATATATCCGTCAACCTTCGGCGCATCTGCATAAGTTCTCGCAATATAGGCGCTCTCGCCGGATACTTTACCCTCGATCATAACAACAAGTTCCTGTCCGATCCGCTCATCACCCTTCTCCAGAGAAATCTCCTGCTGGAGAGACATGAGTTCATCTCTTCTCTCTTCCTTAACTTCCTCCGGAACCTGTCCTTCCATGGTTTCTGCCGGTGTTCCTTCCTCCGGTGAGTAAGTGAACACGCCGAGACGGTCGAATTCCATCTCATCCACGAATTCCATCAGTTCTTCATGATCTTCCTGGGTCTCACCCGGGAAGCCAGTGATCAGAGAAGTACGGAGCACAATGTCCGGGATCTCACGGCGAAGTTTCGCGATAATGTCTTCGAGCTGCTTCCTTGTCGTGCGGCGGCCCATTCTCTTAAGGATACGGTCGCTTGCATGCTGGATCGGAAGGTCAAGATAATTGCAGATCTTCTTTTCTTCTTTCATGACCTGGACCAGCTCATCGTAGATCTCCTCCGGATAACAGTAGAGAACACGGATCCAGCGGATTCCTTTGATCTGACAGAGCTTCTTAAGCAGGATGTGGAGTGTTTTTTTGCCGTAGAGATCTGTACCGTAAACGGTGGTCTCCTGAGCTACAAGGATCAGCTCCTTGACTCCCTGAGATGCCATGTATTCTGCCTGTGCAAGAAGTCGTTCTTCCGGAACACTTCTGAATCTGCCACGAAGGGACGGGATGATGCAGTAGGTGCAGTGCTTGTCACAGCCCTCTGCGATCTTGAGATAACCAAAGTGGCCGCCCGTTGTCAGCACACGTCTGCCGGAGTCCTCCGGAAGTTCATTGATATCACGGAACTCCTGGAAAACATTTCCTGCCTGTGCTTCGTTTAATGCCTTTACAATGTCGCCGTAAGATGTGGTTCCGAGAACGGCATCCACCTCCGGAATCTCCTGTGTGATTTCTTCTTTGTAGCGCTGTGCCATGCAGCCAGTTACAATCAGTGCTTTGCAACTGCCTGTTTTTTTATATTCTGCCATCTCAAGGATCGTATTGACACTCTCCTCCTTGGCATCATGGATAAAACAGCAGGTATTGATCACGATCGCATCTGCTTCCTCCTCGGAATCCACGATCTCATGCCCGCTTCCGGTAAGAAGTCCGAGCATTTCCTCTGAGTCCGCAAGGTTCTTGTCACAGCCCAGTGATATAAATAAAATTTTCATATAATCTCCTGATACACATAATCAGAAGACAAGCTGTCTTCTGATCATGATAGTTTACTGGTTATTTTCTTCGGTTGTTTCTTCTGCAGCAGTCTCTGCTGTCTCCTCTACAGCTTCTTCGGAAGCAGCCGGTGTGGTTTCCTCTGCTTCTTCCTCAGAGGTTGCTACGATCTTAACTTTGCCTTTGTATAACTCGTCGATCGCGATCGCAAGCGGTTTCTTGCCTGCCGCACCATCAACAAGCGGTTCTGCTCCTGCGATCAGCTGTCTTGCTCTCTTGCTGGTTGCAAGTACCAGAGAATAACGGCTGTTGAGCATCATTGTGTTGTCGTCTTCCTCTGCGTTGTTGTTGATTGCCTGAATCAGTTCTGTATATGACGGATGTATCATATTAAAATTCTCCTTTCATGTTTCAGTTTATATTATAAGGGTGACCTTACTTACTTAATTAAAAAATTCCCGGGATTCCTTCTGGATCGTTCGGATAAATTCCTCGTTACGGCTTGCGCGGCGGTGCTCACTCAGGATGATCTCATGAAGTTCATCCACGCAGTCCTCCACAACGTCATTCACAAGAAGATAATCATAAGACTCGATTCCCTCTGCTTCCTCAGAAGCTCTCTTAAGACGTGATTCGATAACTTCCTGTGTCTCGGTTCCTCTTCCTACCAGACGGTCTTTCAACTCCTGGATCGTCGGCGGTGTCACGAAGATAAGGACTGTATCCGGGATCTTCTCCTTGATCTTCATTGCCCCCTGGATCTCGATCTCCAGGATCACATTCTTGCCCTTGGAAAGCATCTCCTCTACGTAAGAGCGCGGAGTTCCGTAATAGTTCTCTACATACTGCGCATACTCCAGAAGCTCATCAGCCTCAATCATCGCCTCTACTTCTTCTTTTGTCCTGAAAAAATAATCCCTGCCGTCCACTTCACCTTCACGCGGTTTCCTGGTAGTAACAGAGATAGAAAGTGCACAGTCGTCATACTTCTCAAGAAGACGCTTCATCACTGTGCCCTTGCCGGCTCCGGAAAATCCGGACACTACTGTCAAAACTCCCTTACTCATGTTCTTCTTCCCTCTCCTCATAATCATATGCCTCTGCAAATCTCCTGGCTATCGTCTCCGGCTGGAGTGCTGAAAGAACAATATAATCGTCGGATGTGACGATCACTGCCTTCGTCTTGCGCCCCTGTGTCGCATCGATCAGCGAACGTGTGCCCTTGATACTCTGTATCATTCGCTTTACCGGTGCGGCATCCGGACTGACCACTGCCACGATCTTGCGGGAATTTACCACATTACCAAATCCTATATTAATTAACTTAGCCACAAAAACTCAGCTGCCTCCATTACTCAATATTCTGAATCTGCTCACGGATCTTCTCGATCTCTGTCTTGAGTCCGATCGCGATATCGGAAACTTCAAGATCACTGGATTTCGACAGGATCGTATTCGCCTCACGGTTCATCTCCTGCGCCATGAAGTCCATCTTGCGTCCCACGCCTTCCTGTTCATTCAGGATCTTCTTCATTCCAAGGATATGGCTGTGCAGACGGACGGTCTCCTCATCATTGCAGATCTTGTCAGAAAAAAGGACCACCTCTGCCGCGATACGGCTATCGTCGATCTGGCTGTCCTCCAGAAGATCATGAACCTTCTGCTCCAGCTTCTCACGGTACGCACGGACTACTTCCGGTGAACGGGTCTCTACTTTGCAGACCATTTCATCCAGACCATCCAGCTTCGCAAGAAGATCTTCTTTCAGATGTGCACCCTCTCTGGCACGTGTCTCCACAAATTTCTCGCAGGCTTCGCGAAGCGGCTCCTCCAGAGATTTCCAGAGTTCCTCCTCATCTACGGACTGTTCTTCCATCGTCAGAACTTCTGGATAACGGGAAAGTGTTGACACCCGGATATCATTCTCAAGCCCGAACTCCTCTGACATCTGTTTCAGATAGCCGAGATAAGCGGCTGCCAGATCATGATTATATTTAAGGGCAACATTGCCTCCTGTATAATCCTCATAGGTAATAAAAACATCTACCTTGCCACGCTGCATATACTGCTTCATCAGGTTACGTACCTGTCCCTCCAGCATATTGAATTTACGCGGCATCTTGATGTTCAGATCCAGATATCTGTGATTGACAGATTTCAGTTCTACTGTGATCTTCTGCTGCTTTGTTACTTTTTCTGCATGGCCAAAGCCTGTCATACTTTTTATCATAGGTTTTCTCACTTTGCAAGTCTTTTCTACATACAGATTTATTATAGTGCATTCTAAAATTCTAGTCAATTCGTTTTTTTTATAAATATTTTATCAACTACCGGCAGGTGCGTTGACATTTCCATCTTTAAAAGGTTACAATATGGCTATATCGTACTTAATTCACGGAGGAGATAAATACAAAAATGAATGAAAAAATCAAACACTTTTCGCTGCTGACAGGAAGCACCCTGATCATGGCAGTCGGTACTTATTTTTTCAAATTTACAAACAACTTTACCTTTGGCGGCATCACAGGTCTGGCGGTCCTTGTCGCTGATAAGACAAACATTTCCGCCAGTGACTTTTCTTTCATTATAAACATGCTGCTTCTTGCACTCGGTTTCGTCGTGCTTGGACGTAAATTCGCTGCCAAGACAGCCTACTGCAGTATCCTGCTTTCCGTAGCACTGTCTTTCCTCTCACGTGTATGTCCGATGGAGCATCCGCTGACTGACCAGACGATGCTGGAACTTTGTTTTGCCATCGCACTTCCTGCACTTGGTTCTGCGATCCTTTTTAACATCGGTTCTTCCAGCGGCGGTACGGATATCATTGCGATGATCCTCAAGAAATACAGCAGTTTTGATATCGGCAAGGCACTTCTCGTGACAGATATCATGATCACGGTTGCAGGCTGCTTCGTGTTCAACATTGAGACAGGTCTTTATTCTTTCCTTGGTCTTGCGGTCCGTTCTTTCATGATCGACAACTTCATCGAGAGTTTCAACCTTTCCAAGTATTTCAATGTCGTCTGTGACAACCCGGATGATATCTGCAACTTCCTTGTTCACGATCTCAACCGAAGCGCAACTGTGGTCCACGCACAGGGGGCTTTTTCCGGAAAAGACAAATACATCGTCTTAACCGCGCTCAACCGTCCTCAGGCAGTCCGTCTGAGAAACTACATAAAAGGAAATCAGCCAACCGCCTTTATTCTGATCTCCAACACCAGTGAGATCATCGGTAAGGGATTCCATAATGTCTGATTTTGATTAAAGGAGATTTTTATTATGGCTTTTGATGGAATTACCATTGCAGCAATGGTTCAGGAATTACACCGTAATCTCGATGGCGGGCGTTTCAACAAGATCGCCCAGCCTGAATCAGATGCTCTTATGATCACCGGAAAGGGAGCAAACGGCCAGTGCAGGCTTCTTATCTCTGCCAGTGCTTCTCTTCCTCTGATCTATTTTACTGGCAAAAACAAACCAAGCCCGCTCACCGCGCCGAACTTCTGTATGCTTCTCCGCAAGCATATCGGCAGTGCCCGCATCAGCAGTATCCGCCAGCCTGGCATGGAACGTGTTGTGGAATTTGAGCTGGAACACCGCAATGAGATGGGCGATCCCTGTAAGAAGTTCCTGATCGTAGAACTGATGGGCAAGCACAGCAACATCATCTTCTGCGACGAAAACCGCATGATCCTCGACAGTATCAAGCACGTTTCTTCTCATATGAGTTCTGTCCGGGAGGTTCTTCCTGGAAGAGATTATTTTCTTCCGCACACACAGGAGAAATCTGACCCGCTGACAATCACAGAGACAGAATTCATCGAAACGATCTGCCACAAACCATGCAACATATCCAAGGCACTCTACACCTCTCTCACTGGCTTAAGCCCGCTGATCGCAGAGGAGATCTGCTACCGTGCCTCCATCGACGGAAGCGATGCCGCACAGTCTCTGAACGAGACTGCTGCCACACATCTCTACCATACTTTCCGCCGGCTGATGGATCAGGTCGTAGAAGGAGATTTCACGCCGAACATCATCTACCGTGACAACGAGCCGGTAGAATATGCTGTACTTCCTCTGACACAGTACGGAAGCGAATACCACAGTGAAACTTTCCCGACCGTTTCTTCCATGCTGGAAACCTATTACGCATCCCGCGATACCCTGACCCGTATCCGTCAGAAATCTTCTGATCTTCGAAGGATCGTACAGACTGCCCTGGAGCGTAACCGCAAGAAATACGCCCTTCAGCAGAAACAGATGAAAGACACTGCCAAGAAGGACAAATACAAAGTCTACGGCGAACTCATCAATACCTACGGCTACGGCCTGGAAGAGGGCTGCAAATCTTTCAAAGCCCTGAATTATTACACCAATGAGGAGATCACGATCCCTCTTGACCCGACCCTGACTCCTCAGGAAAATGCAAAGAAATATTTCGACCGCTACGGCAAACTCAAACGTACCGAGGAAGCTCTTACCGAACAGCTTGCCGATACAGAATCCGAGATCGAGCATCTGGAATCCATCTCCAACGCCCTTGATATCGCCCTCGCAGAGAGTGATTTAAGCCAAATCAAGGAAGAGCTGACCGAGTACGGCTACATCAAAAAACATTATTCTGGCAAAAAAGGTGCAAAGGCGCAGACCAAGTCCAAACCATTCCACTATATTTCCAGTGACGGATTTGATATCTTCGTCGGCAAAAACAACTTCCAGAATGATGAGCTGACTTTCAAACAGGCAACCGGAAACGACTGGTGGTTCCACGCCAAAAAGATGGCAGGCTCCCATGTCGTTGTCAAAACTCCGGACGGAGAGCTTCCGGACCGCACCTTTGAGGAAGCAGGCCGCCTTGCAGCTTATTACTCCAAAGGCCGCACTGCCCCGAAAGTCGAGATCGACTACATTCAGAAAAAACATGTCAAAAAACCTGGCGGTGCCAAACCGGGATTTGTCGTTTATTATACGAACTACTCCCTGATGGCAGAGCCGGATATCACAGGGATCCAGGAAGTTCCTTCCGGGAAATAACCAGAAAAAAGGCTGCAACTCAGATCATTTCTCTGAGTTACAGCCTTTTTCGCTGCATGGCGTGTCTCCTGAACAGTTATAGTATCTCACAATGTGGAAAATATAATATCAGTCTGAAAATGTCTTTTTCCTGACTGACAGTGCATTTGCCTCCCATTTTTGTCATCATGTTTTTGATACTCTGGATTCCCACACCTGTACTTTCCTGAGGATCTCCTGTGCAGGAGATCCTGTTTTCAAAATAAAATCCTCTCATGCCATTACGTCTGGCTGTTCCTATTGTAACTGGTGCTTTTTTATCTGCATATTTCTGAATATTGGAAGTGATGTTATCCAGGATACGGGAAACATAGTCTGTTGATACCTGCATTCTGGACTCTGACCATTCTACCTGAAAATCCACCTGGAACCCCTGATGCTCCAGATAACTGATCGTCTCCGAAAACAGATCATAAAACAGAAGTTTTTCGCTTTCGAGCTCTTCCATGGAAATCTCCTGATCACTGCTTACCAGTGAATACTCAAACAGATTGTCTGTGAGCTGTTTCATCCGTCTTGTTTTGCGGTGGATTTTTTTTATATACTCGCAAAACTGTTCCTCGTCTTTATAGGTTCCCTTTTCAAGAAGTTCTGTATACAGCATGATCGAAGTCAGAGGAGTCCGCAGATCATGGGACATCTGTGTGACTATTTTCTGATTTTCCTTCACGATCTCTGCTTCCTGCTGCACCTGTTTCTTAAAAGATTTCCTCATGCATTCCAGCCCCTGTGCAAGAGCTGTAAGTTCATCTTTCCCGGAAACAGTAACAGAATAGTCAAGGTCGCCCCCTTCAAGGATCTCAATTTCCCTGCTCAGTTTCCAAATGTAATTCATCTTTTTTCGAATCCCCATCAGGACGAGAATAACAAATACTACCGCTGAAAGAGCCAGTGCTGCAAATATCATATAATTGTACAGCTGGTAATCATAGACTCCTGAGAGGGAAATTTCTGCCTCCCCATCTGAAAACTGTACAGAATAAAACGCATTCCATCCGTAATAGTTCTTGGGGATTTTTTCATTGCGAATATTCAGCTCTTCCGGATAATCGGAATCATAAACCAAGATATCATCCTTAAACACCAGCATGGAACTCAGCACTTTCTCTTTATCCATCCATTTTGACAGTATCAGAACGTCAGACGTACTTAATTTTTCCTGTGAAACATACTCCTGCAGTCTCGAAACATACAGTTCATCTTTTCGCTCGGAATAATCAGAATTGACATAGTACTCATAAACCATTTCTTCGCCAATCCAGTCTGCCCCATAAAACACGCCTACTGCAGCCAGCATGGAAAACAGCAGCAGGATCAGAAGCTGAAAATAGAGAGAATTTCTTCTAGGAATACCTTGCGTCAAATTTATACCCCTTTCCCCATATGGTCGTTATATATCTGGGATTCTGAGGATTCTTTTCGATCTTTACCCGGAGTTTCCGGATATGGACCATCACAGTACCGTTGCAGGAATAAAAATATGGTTCGTTCCAGACACTTTCATAAATGTTCTGTGCAGAAAATATTTTACGCGGATGTTCCATCAGAAGAAGCAGGATCCGGTACTCAAGTTCCGAAAACTCTTTCTCCTTTCCATCCACAAATACTTCATTATAATTGCGGTTGATCCGTATATTGCCGATCTTTATGTAATTATCCTCCTGACCCTCTGATGTTTCATTTTTGCCCATATAAACTTTATATCTCCGAAGGAGTGCCTTGACTCTCCCCAGAAGTTCTGCATAGGAGAACGGCTTGGGAAGATAGTCATCTCCTCCGGCCATCAGTCCGATCAGCTTGTCAGATTCCTGTACTTTAGCCGTCAGGAATAACACCGGGACATTCGATATCTTTCTTATTTCCTCGCAGGTACGAAGTCCGGAGATTCCCGGCATCATAATATCCAGAATGACAAGATCTGTGTCATCCCGAAGATTCTCAAGCCCCTCTCTGCCATCCTCTGCCTCATCTACCATATAATCTTCACTTTCCAGAAGGATCCGGACACCCTCTCGGATATCTGCGTCATCCTCAACGATCAATATTCTCTCTTTACTCAATGTTCAGCTCCCCGCCTTTACTTTCTTTTTTGCCTGTTTTTCTGCATTTTGCGCCGCCTCCCGGTACTGTATCAGAGATTCATTCCAGGATCTGTATGTACTTTCACTTTTTCTGCTCTTTAGATGATACTCTTTTTTCAGGTATCTGCCAAGATAATCTGATACTTTTACAGCCCCAAGTATGTTCAGATGATCACCTTTATCAAGGCTGTCCTCCGACCAGTTTATACCCAGTTCTTTAATTTTCAGGTTCAGATCCAGATATTTAAGTCCGTTTTCTCTCGCATATGCTTCCATGGTATTATGTTTCCGGAAAGAGTAGTTCTTCGGAGACGGCGCACTGTACAGAAAGAGCTGAATATTATTTTTTCTGCACAGGCTGACGATCTGATCCATCATAAATCTTGTAATGCGGGACATCCGTTCCGTTTTGGCGGTTTTTTTCATATAAGATCCACCTGTATAGGCTTCCACAACATCTCTGAGAACAAATCCTTTATAAAACGTCTGACTCCTTTTGTCTTCTCCTGTCACCCATGCTTTCCAGGAATTATGAAGACGGAATACAGGGAAATAATAAAGCATCGTCTGTACCAGAGTCTCTTTGATACCACGCACTGCGCTCTGCGATCGGAATATCATATTTGTCTCGATCGCGACAACTTTGGGTTTCTGGGTTTTGAGTGCTTTTTTGAGCATGTAGTAGCTCTCCTGTATTTTCTGACCGGTCTGCCCGCCTACATAGGAAGGAATGCCTTCCTTGTCCCAGATTTCCATTGGAGAAACGGTTGTATAGCTCTCACTGTCTCCGATCACAAGAACATCGATCGTGTCTGCCGGTTCATTTTCCAGCTCAACCATACTCTTGTTTCTGTTCTGTACCAGATCTGTATTTGTCCGTGCCAGAGCAGACATCACCGCAGAAGCTGCCATCAGAAGGCACAAAAGAATCGCACAGAAAACCACCGGCCTTACTATTTTTTTCCTAAAATCCTGCATAGATCAAATCTACCTGCTGATAACCGGTGCCATATGCTCCAAACAGAATTACTGCAAAAATAAGTACATAGTACAAAAGCCACCGTGACAGAACTTTCATCTGCTGCAGTTTTGACCAGTTCAGCATTTCCCTTTCTTTCAGAATATCATAAACAGTGACCACAAGGATGCCCACGACAGTAATTCCAAGGTCAGGTACAGACAGACCTAAGCGAAGCAGACTTCCATCCCAGAGTCTGTGCAATTCAAATCCATGAAAAATACTTCCAAACATATGCAGACCCGCTCTCAGTCCATTTGCCCGGAAAAACATCTCTCCTGTAAAAATGATCACCCAGGTTTTTAATATCTGCGGAACTCTCCAGTACAGTGCCTTTTCGTTCAGGTTAAACTTCTTAAGGATTCCTTCCCTGACAGGTGCCACCGCTTCTCCTGCAAGCAGGATCACAAAATAATACATTCCATAAAAAATATAATTCCACTGTGCTCCATGCCACAGACCGTTACTGAGCCAGACCGGAAACAGCGTCAGGGCAAAAATGCCCATCTTTGTAAGATATTTTCCTGCATGTTCTCTTCCAAAATGATTCCATTTTTTTACGATCCCGGAGACAGAAACCGGATAAAACACATAGGCTTTGAGCCATGCGCCCAGAGTAATGTGCCATCTTCTCCAGAATTCCGAAGCATTTCCAGAAAAAAATGGCTGACGGAAGTTTTCGGGCAAAGCCACACCAAACAGATTTCCGCTTCCGATCACAATATCCATGCAGCCGGAAAACTCCATATAAAGCTGCAGCGTATAGGAAACTGCCCCGACCAGGATCATCACGCCATGGTAATTCTGATAATGTTCAAAGATCATCTGTACGATCATATAGAGTCTGTCTGCAACTACGATCTTCTTGAACATTCCCCATACAATACGTATGGCTCCCTGTGCAAGATTTTCCATGCGTACTGGTGCACATTCCCAGAGTGCATCAGCAGTCTCATTCCACGTACCGATCGGTCCCTCCATGATCTGCGGAAAAAATCCAAGAAACAATGCTATTTTTGCCCAGTTTTTCTCCGCATGGATCCTGCCCCAGTACACATCTGCCATGTATCCGACAGCTTCCAGTGTGTAAAAAGAGATTCCAATCGGAACCAGCAGTGTCTGCGGCTGAAGGAAGACTGATCTTCCTGACATTTCAAGGATATGATTTATATTTGTCACAAAGAAATTACAATATTTCAGATATCCAAGGATCCCCAGAAGGAGCAGGATCCCTGCGATCAGCGTTCTTTTTTCTCTGGACTTATACTGCTTCTTTATGAAAGTACGGGGCTCTCTGGCTCCCTGTTCTTTTGCCTTCTTTTTTCCCTCAGCTTTCAGATGATCCATATGACGTCCGATTCCATAGATCAATGTCGTTACTCCGATCAGGTAAACGACAAGCCAGCGGCTGAAAGACCAGAAAAAGACGTATCCTGCCAGTATCAGGACCGCACGCCGGATTTTCCTGGGAGTCAATGCATAAACAAGTACAACAAAAGGAAGAAAGCAGAACAGGTAGATTCCCTGATGATATGCCATATTAGTTATCCTCCATATTTAAAATCGCAAAAGTTCAGTATGTCATGTTTCTAACTTTCACCTGCCCTTACGTGTCATATTTTTACACAGTCTCTTTAACATTTCCTGAATCATTTCTTAAAGTTTCTTAATTTTCCATCTTTCCCCATAAAAAAATATCCTGCACAGACCACACTGCTCAATAAAACAGAGGATCTGTCAGGATATCTTTTATTATTACTTCGTTATTTGATTATAGTTTATTCTCAGTGGATTCCAAGGATGTCCTTAACTGCTGCCGGCATATCCGGTGCATCTACAACTCTGTCATGAAGGACAGGTGCTGTACGGATCTCCTCTACTGCTCTCGGGATCTTGACACCGGAGATCTTGGTCAGCTCATCTGCCAGTGCGAAGTCATCCAGTCCCTCTCCCTTGTTGGAGATTGCAGCCATAACACTTCTTGTGAATTTGTACGGGCTTGCTGTGGATGCGATCACAGTCGGAAGAGTGTCATCTGTGTCTTTGACATATTTCTTGTAAACGCCTGCTGCAACTGCTGTATGCGGATCGATCACATAGTCTGCCTTCTCAAATGTCTCATGGATCGCTTCCTTGGTCTCTGCTTCGCTGCAGTAGTTTCCGTAGAAGTCAGCAAGTCCTGCTTTCATTTCGTCTGTGATCGTGTATTCACCACCCTGACTTAATGCCTGCATCAGTTCTGCACATTTCTCTGCATTCTCTCCTGTGAGACGGTAGATCAGACGCTCCAGGTTACTGGAGATCAGGATATCCATGGATGGAGAAGTTGTAAGGATAAAATCTCTCTTTCTGTCGTAAGTTCCTGTACGGAAGAAATCAAACAGGACTTTGTTTTCATTGGAAGCACAGATCAGTTTGTGGATCGGAAGTCCCATCTGTTTTGCATAGAATGCAGCAAGGATGTTTCCGAAGTTTCCGGTAGGAACAACAACATTGATCTCATCTCCTGCCTTGATGGCACCTTTCTTGACCAGTTTCGCATAAGCATATACATAATATACGATCTGCGGTACCAGACGGCCGATGTTGATGGAGTTTGCGGAGGAGAACTGGAAGCCTGCCTCATTAAGCTCTGCGGCAAGTTCCTTATCGTTGAACATCTTCTTGACTGCGGTCTGTGCGTCGTCGAAGTTTCCTGTGATACCTACAACGGCTGTGTTGGCACCCTTCTGAGTTACCATCTGCTTCTCCTGGATCGGGCTTACACCGTTCTTCGGATAGAATACGATAATCCTTGTTCCCGGAACATCTGCAAAACCAGCCAGTGCAGCCTTACCGGTATCTCCGGAAGTTGCAGTCAGGATCACGATGTCGTTCTTGACCTGGTTCTTTCTCGCTGCTGTTGTCATAAGATGTGGAAGAATGGACAGTGCCATATCCTTGAAAGCGATGGTAGAACCGTGGAACAGTTCTAGATAGTAAGCTCCATCTGCCTCATGAAGCGGTGCGATCTCCGTGGTGTCGAATTTCTCATCGTATGCATTTGCAATACAGTTCTTCAGCTCTTCTTCTGTAAAATCTGTAAGAAAACGGCTCATAACTTCATAGGCTGTTTCCTGATATGTCATCTGAGCAAGTTTCTCTACAGGAACATCCAGTTTCGGAATAGAAGTAGGTACGAACAAACCTCCGTCTTCGGAAAGTCCTTTCAAAATAGCCATAGACGCTGTTACTGTCTCGCCTTTGCCTCTGGTGCTCTTATATAATACCTGCATGTATCCTTCCTGCCTTTCTTTGGTTCTTTTTTGATTTTTGTCATAGTATACCACGGTAACGTGTAAAATTCCATAGTAAAATTCAAAAAGCTCCGAAAGATTCTCATTCTCTCGGAGCTGTATACGTTGTCCCTGTATTCTAGTGTGCTGCAAGCACCTCATCCGGATATGTATAAAATTCATGTACACCGTGCTTGAACAGCTTCTTGAGGTTCTTGTCAAACCAGGAGATATTGTCCCTGGCCGCGGCTGATTTCTGGATAAAGAACAGCGCACCCTGGGAATAATCCGTTCCCTCAAGGACCTGTCTGACGGCATCCTTCGTCTCCTGTGAAACAGTGACTTCTGAAATCCGTCCGTCCTCGACTGGCGAAAACTGAGCTACGCCATTATCATACTCCCAGATGACATCTGTGACATTATCTGGAAATTCACTGTATTTCACACGATTCATGATCACATTGGCAACCATGATCCTGCCCTTGATATCCTCTGTTCCTGCTTCTGCCTCCACGATCTGCAGAAGGTTCTGATAATCCTCATCGGACATCATCTTCGCAGAAGATACGACCTTGGAATCAAAATCGTCGATGGTCGTTGCCATGGATTCACTGACATTCATCTCAACTGCCTGGCTGGTGATCTTCTGTACGCGCTGGCCTACGATCACGTCCTCGCAGGAAGTTCCGATACGGTTGATCGTCATTCCCGCAGAAGGAGTCCCACTCACGCCGGAAGCCACACCTGCGATCCCTGATGGCAGATCATAATTCGCACCTTCATAAATACTGCTTCCTGTGCTGTCTGCTGCCGCATAGACTCTGTTCTGCTTATTAAGGCTGTCCGCGATCTTAAGACCGCCGGATACGGTCAGTACGGTAGCGGCACATACGCTCAGTGAAACAAAGGCTCTCAATGAGGCTGGCAGTCTCTTCCTGTTGTTCGTCTTATTCTTACCCTTAACGGGCTCCGGGTTCTGATTCTCTGATAATTCTGATTTCTTCATACTCTTATAATCCTTGCAATTTCATTATGTCTTCTTTTCTGAAATTATTTTTTCTGTAATATTTTCGTAATTTATAAGAAAATTATATTTAATAATCGTGCTCCTGTCAAGTATTTTTTCTTGATAGGGCTTTGGAAGACTTGGTTGTTATGGATCGATCTGCAGATATCATTATTATAAGAGTATTCTCTGCGAGGGTCAACAATTTTCGTTCGACACGATTTTTATCGCTGTTTAACCTGAATAGCGAAGTGCGTCGATCGGCTTTTTTCTGGCTGCTTTGTTGGCCGGGTACAGGCCGAAGATGATACCGATCAGACCTGTAAATGCTACGGAGACCCATACCACACGCATATCCATCGTAAACTGCATGGACGGGGTAAAAATCCCCACAAGCTTCAGGATCACCCACGAAAGTCCGATTCCGGCGAAGCAGCCCATGATACTGACGATCAGTGCTTCCAGAAGAAACTGCATCATGATCGTTCTCTTGCAGGCCCCGATCGCTTTTCGGATTCCGATCTCCCTGGTACGCTCTGTCACGGAGACCAGCATAATGTTCATGATCCCGATGCCGCCGACCAGAAGGGAGATTGCTGCGATACCACCGATCATCAGTGCCATCATGCTGTTGACACTTTCCATCGTATCCATGATCTCCGACTGATCTGAGATAGAAAAAGCATCCTCATCGTATTCAAACCGCTCCATAAGGAGCTCTGTCAGGGCATTTTCGGCTTCATCCAGAGTCTCCTCGCTGGTCGCAGAAGCACAGAACTGTGTCACATTCAGGATATTATCTGCAAGGCGTGTCATGGTAGAAAACGGAATGTATCCTTCAAGGACCACGGAACTGCCGGAATCCTCGTCGTCAGAACTGCTGCTCATCATATTTGTTCCCTTTGTAAGTGAAGAGGAACTGTCCTCCGTCAGCACTCCGATAACCAGGAAGCTTTTGCCGTTGAGAGAAATCTTTTCGCCTTCGACATCTGCCCTTCCCAGAAGCTCTACCGCGGTATCGTAAGTGAGGACCACGACATTGGTGTTGTTTTCCACATCAGCGTTTTTGATGAAACGTCCGTATTGTATCTCCATCTGCTGGATGTCCAGATAGCTGCCCGTTGTTCCGATCAGGGTCATGGATTCGCTTGTGTAGCCGCTTTTTGCTGTCACGCTGGTTCTTGCCATCGGTGCAGCCGCATCCACTTCATCCGGCTCGGCAAAACCGGAAATCTCACTTAATTTGAGTGAATTTTCCTTGTCATCGCTGATCGTAACGGTCAGGTAGCTAGAGCCCATCCCGGAAATCTCATCGGTAACAGAGGTTGTCGCGCCGTCCGCAATGGACACCAGGACCACCAGTGCAACCACACCGATCATGATCCCAAGCATTGTCAGGAAAGTACGGAGCTTATTTGTGGAAACTGCATGCCATGCCATCTTGAAAGACTGCAGAAGTCTCATTTTCCGTCACCTACTTTCCCGGTCCGCCCTGACCGCCTCCGCCGCCAGGACCTCCACTCATATCACCACCGCCGTTTCCGTCCATCTGCGGCATACCGCCGCCATCCATGCCGCCTCCGCTCATATCCGGCATCTGCATGTCTGGCATATCTGTACTGCTGCCGGAAGAACTGCTCTCTGAACGGAGATAATACACCGTCGTACCCTCTTCCAGTCCGTCTGTGATCTCAACGGTACTTCCATCAGAAAGCCCCGTCGTCACTTCTGTCTCGCCGAAAAGATTTCCATCGTCATCTTTTTCGGTATATACAAAGGTGCGGTCCCCTTTTTCCTGCAGTGCATTCATTGGAAGGGTAAGGACATCTTCACGGTCTTCGATCGTGATCGTTGCGGAAGCGTTCATGCCCTGTTTCATTTTGTCATCTTTTGGAATTGTGATCGTGATCGTATATTTGGCAACTCCGCCGCTGACGCTTGCTGTGCTTCCGGTGCTTTGACCCGCCTGTGCACTCTGGCTGTTACTGTTTCCTGCTGCGGCTGAATTTTGTGTAGTGCTGCTGTTTTCGTTATTCTGTGTGCTGCCTGTTGTATCCTGCTGTTCATTTGACTGCTGTTCATTCGATGAACTCTGTGATGTACTTCCATCTGTTACAGTCGAATCTGATTCCTGTCCGGAATTACCATTATCGCCGATCTGGTCACCTGAATTATTGTTTTCCGCTGCAGTTTCCGGAAATACCATCTGAAATTCCAGTGTTTTTCCATTATCAGAGATCTGCACACCGGATACTGTTCCTGTCTCAATCCCCTGAATGCTTGCCGTGGTAAAGCAATAGCCCTCTGCTGCCGAAAGAACGACCAATGCCTTATATCCTGTCCCTGCTGCAAAGACACTGTCAGCCGGGTTCCAGGTGATCACTCCCGAATAGATACCGCCTGAAGCAGAAATGTCTGTCACTGGTGTCTGACCGGTCACCGGCGCCGGAATCACTGCAAGAGAGCCTGTCGAGTTTCCACTTCCCACTATGGAAAAAGCAATCTGCTGATCCTGTACGGTATCCTGCGTGTCATCGGAATTATTTTCTGTTTCCTCCACAATGACCGGTGTTGTCCCGTCATCAAAAGAGAGCTGTGTAAAGGTAAGATCCGAAAGATCCTGCCCTGTATATGCCATCTGTGATGCATTTCCCGCACCGCTGGTGGTACTGCTCTGCGCAGAAGATTCTGAGGAAGTCGTTCCGCTTGCTGCCACATTTACGTCCTGTACGATTCCATCCTGCTCTGCAATGATCTGCGGCGATCTGGCAAGCTGTGCAAGTTTCTGTAGTGTTTCTGTCCTTGCTTTACGGAGAAGCAGCAGTTTTTCATATTCCGCACTACTCTCCGTCCCTTCCAGGACCAGAAGCTCATCATCTGCACTGACGGATGCATTTTCGGTCACAGATACCGAAGATACGGTTCCTCCTGCCGCTGTGACTTCAAATGGCTGATGAATATAAAGTGTACCACTTCCAAGCACATTTCCGTTACTGTCAGATACACTCACCTCATCACCCAGAGTCATTCCATTATCTGTGACGGTAATGATCGTACTGCCACTTTCCTGTATATCTACAGTTCCTGTAACTACGGTTCCGTCGGATAAAGTTACCGAAACGCTGTCTCCTGCCGCTACAGAATCTGTTTTTTCGATAGATACTGCCATATATCCGTCCAGTGACAGCTCTATCAATGCGCCTTTTTCTGTTATGATATCTGCAACATCCGATCCTTCTTCAACATAGATCGCCTTCACTCTGCCTGACACCGAGCTTACAACTGCATTTGCATCCTCGTCTTCCTGGCAGGTGCGGATTTTCTCATCCAGCTCCTCCAGTTCGCTCTGGATCTCATCTATTGCAGTCTGTACGGATGCGCTGTCAATGTTTGCCAGAACCGTTCCCGCCGAAACGTAGTCTCCGCTTTCAACCAGAACGTCTCCGATCGTCAATCCTGATGGGATCGACACCGCCTCTGCATCATCCAGCTCCAGATTTCCGGTTCCTGTGATCGTATTTGAGATATTTCCTTTTTTTACTTCTGCTGTCTGTACCTTGCTGACTTCTGTGGCTGCTGCCACCGGCCGTCTCACTTTCCTGTAGACTACCGCTCCTGACGTTCCTGCCACTGCCACGACAACGATCAGACTTATTATTTTTTTCTTTTTGGATTTTTTCACTTTTCTTCCCTTATGAAACATCTTTACCCTCCAAGCCGTCCGTGTGATCGGATCTCCTGTTCTCTGTCTCTGGGATATACTTTAGCAAAAAGGTGTGTTCACTTATTGTGCGATCTGTGAAAGCCCGGTGAATTAAACTTAAATGAACCTTAAAATTCATTTTTTCTATCTGATTTATTTGATTTATGCAAATAATTTTCAATTTATTTTTAATGTATTATAGATATTTTCTAACTATTATGTTATAATATTCACAAGAAAAAAGAAAGTCCATCGAAAGGAGGATGAGATTGCTGAAGAGCTTTAGGACAGAGATTAATCCTACAGAAGAGCAGAAGATTAAAATACATAAGACGATCGGCACATGCAGATATATTTATAATTTCTACCTGTTTCATAATAAAGAACGTTATGATGCCGATGAAAGATTTATGAGCGGCAAGTCATTCAGTGTATGGCTGAACAATGAATACCTTCCAACGCATCCGGAATATTCCTGGATCAGAGAAGTCAGTTCCAAATCAGTAAAGAATGCAATTGAAAATGCCTGTACCGCTTTTTCAAGATTTTTTCATCATCAGAGTGGTTTTCCGAGATATAAGAAAAAAGGAAGATCCGATGTGAAAATGTATTTTGTAAGGAATAATCCCAAAGACTGTCTCTGTGAACGCCACAGAATCAAGATTCCAACACTTGGATGGGTAAGGCTGAAAGAAAAAGGTTACATCCCGACATCTAAAGATGGATATGTGATCCGAAGCGGAGCAGTTTCCATGAAAGCAGGCAGATACTATGTGTCTGCACTTGTTGATGTATCTGCTCCGGAAGTGGATGGAAATTTCAGTGATGGGATTGGAATCGATCTGGGGCTGAAAGACTTTGCAGTTGTGTCAAATGGAACTGTATACAGAAATATCAATAAAACAGCACGTATCAGAAAACTTGAGAAACAATTAAGGCGGGCACAGCGAAAGCTTTCCCGCAAATATGAGAATTTAAAGAAAGGAGAGTCCACTCAGAGAGCAAATATACGAAAACAAAAGCTTAAGGTACAGAAACTTCATCACCGGATAGAAAATATCCGTACAGATCATATCAACAAGGTAATATCTGAGACAGTGAAAACCAAGCCGTCTCACATAACGATTGAGGATCTGAACGTATCCGGGATGATGAAGAACCGGCATCTCTCAAAAGCAGTTGCGTCCCAGAAATTCTATGAATTTCGGACAAAATTGAAAGCAAAATGTGCAGGATATGGAATCGAACTGCGGGTAGTTGACAGGTGGTATCCGTCTTCAAAGACCTGTCATCACTGTGGATGCATCAAAAAAGACCTGAAACTTTCAGACAGGGCCTACAGATGCGTATGCGGTTATATCGAAGACAGAGATTTCAATGCTGCACTGAATCTGAGGGATGCAGAGACTTACGAAGTTGCATGATCCCGCAAACGTAAGTATGTACCGAAGGCTATTTCGGGAATTAACGACTGTGGAGTGTACTTAGGATCTGTGAGTAGAGATAACTTCGGTTACTCAAAAGCATACACGAAGAAACAGTAAGCGGTATTCGTGAGAAATCGCATTATCTCGATGTGAGCATGTTTAATCACATTTTGAGTGGCAGGATGCACTATGAGTAAACGTATTATCACAATCAATCGAATGTATGGAAGCGGTGGACATGCGATCGGCAAGGCTCTCGCAGAGGAACTTGAAATCGGTTTTTATGATAAAGAACTGATCGAGATCGCAGCCAGGGACAAGAATATTCCTTTCGGCGATCTTGCTGATGTGGATGAGAAACGGCCAGGAGCATGGAGTTTTCCTGTAAATCATGAGATTCAGATAAGCCAGGATTACCGGGCAATTCCGATGAATGATATTCTGTTTGAACTCCAGCGTGATATCATCCTTTCCCTTTCGGACAAGGAAGACTGCGTGATCGTAGGAAGATGTGCCAACCATATCCTCCAGGACCGTACCTTAAGCGTATTCATCTACGCACCGTTTGAGACCCGTGTCAAGAATGTCATGAAGCGTCTCGACCGTGAAGAAAAGAGTGCCCGCAAGCTGGTCAAGAGAATGGACAAAGAACGTAGATCCTATTACGAATTCTTTACCGATGAGAAATGGCTCGATATGGGACAGTATGATCTGTGTATCGACAGCAGCAGGTTTACTACGGAAGAGATCGTGAAGATCCTGAAAGAAGCTTATGAAAGATAAAGGTGGGGGAATGTATCTGCATTCCCCCACATGTTTTATTTCGAGATGTATTCTTTTAGAAATTCATAGATCTGGTTTTCGGTCGGCGGGCAGCCTTCTGCATGATGTTTGAAGTTTCTGGTGCAGTGTCCGACTCCGAGTTCTCCGCTCTTGCCTCTGTATCCCTGTCCGATGCAGATTTTTTCATGTAGTTTTTCAAGAAGCCCTTCCTGTTTGAGCATATCCAGTGCCGGGATGAGGTATCCGTAGCAGGCACTACAGGAATCTACTTCCTCGACAGCATCAGCTACTTCTACAACTTTGCGGCGTTCCGGGATGTTCTGCTGAACATTTTCACCCAGTACGCGGATGTCCGCTTTGGAAATGTCAGAGCAGCCAACGCCAAGTTCTCCGGCAAGTTTTACATATGGAACGTCAGAAACCTTGTAGTGGAGCTGCTGACAGACATAAGCATCTACAAGCACCGGATCCATCGCTGTCCAGATGCGGTTCATCACAACCGGATTTCCACCATCCTCAAAATCAAGATCACCGCAGATATTGTCGACTACGATAAAATCCTGATGGATGCCTGTATTTAAGTGCGCGATCGGTTTGTGCAGGCCCATGGAATGAAAATGACGTTTTTCTGTGTTCGGGATCAGTCCCTTCATATTCTTGAGGGCACAGGTAATCTTGGTCTGGCAGTGTCCTTTCATGACCGGTACATTGATCAGGAAATCGACATCCTTTACGCTGTTGCAGATCTTGAGTTCCAGACCGCTACAGTCTTTTGTAAAACTCTTGTCTTTCTGGGTGTCGTGGAATTCCACGTCATAGTCATCGCAGATCTGCTGATAACCGCATACTTCAAATACATCCGAAGTACGGTCCCCCACCCAGGATCCCTCAAGGATCATCATCCTGCGGAAACCGTGTTCCTTGAGGTATTCAAGGATTCCAGCGATGATCTCTGTATGCGTCGTTGCACCATTGGACGGGTCAGATGCCGAAACCATGTTCGGCTTGATACCAACCATCTTGTCCTTATCACCGATCAGCTCCGCAAGATTGCTCTCTTCCAGAAGCTCCTTGGTGATCTTCTTATATTCCGTGCCGGTTTTTATGAAAATTTGGTTTTTGTTCATGAATGGTCCTCCTGTTTGTGTAGTTCTGTATATTTCTCTTTTTACAGGATAACGCATTTCGTGGAAATGTGCCAGTTAATTATTTTAAGAGGGGGAGTAGTTTTTCTGATACTTTCTCTCCTATGCTGCGGCATTGGCATTTATTGTATCTATTACTTTTCTGATTCCCAGCCAAACATTCAAATCAGTGAATACTTCTGCTACGCTTCCTCTGTCAGTAAATGGTGACTCCAGAAGAACAGAAAGATCTTTCATCATTCCATTATGAACAATATATTCCACAATCTGATTCACAAAGTAATCAGTCTGTCTATCTGATATTCCATATCCTGAAGTTTATAAGATATTTCAAATTTCAGATTAAAAATCGCACCCTGAAGTGCTATCATATTTGCAGTCGCTTTTCCTTTATTCATGCGGAAAAATTCAAAATTTCCACAGAAATCAAAAATATAAAATTTCTGCTTATCCTCTCCGTCAAGCAGGCCAGGACAAAGCCTAGTACCTCGTCCTATCATCTGCCAGAATTTTGCCTTACTCATCACTTTCTTGAAAAATACCAGATTCAGAACTTCCGGCACATCAATACCTGTGTCCAGCATATCAACAGAAATTGCAATCTGAGGCATCTTCTTCGAATCAGAAAACTCGTCAATCGCACTCTGTGCATAGGTCATATAGTTATCAATTACTTTCGCATAATCTGGAAGATGTGGATACTCTTTATTAAAAACTTCCCGTATCTTCTCAGCATGATCATGATTCTTTGCAAAAATAATAGTCTTGCCAAGTTTCTGTCCATAATCAATCTTAATGCCATCTGTCATTAAAATATTTAAAACCTGTTTTATGGTATCCTCATTGAATATCCATGTATTAAGCGCTGACGAATTTATTGATTCTGGCAAATTTCCATGTTCATCCTCAAAAGTTTCCTCATATGCTTCCTTGTCTTCTTCTGACAATTCATCATATACAATTCCCTGTTCTATAAATTTAAGCTTTGACTCAACAGAGACATAATCAACAAGATATCCGTCTTTTACAGCCTGCGCCAGATCATATCCATATGTCGGAACACCATTTTCCAGTTCAAAAATCTCATATGTATTTTTATCAATCTCGTCTTTTGGAGTGGCTGTAAGACCGATCAGCGGTGCATCAAAATATGAAAAAATATCTCTGTACTTGTTATAAATCGATCTATGAGCCTCATCACATATCACAAGGTCAAAATGGCCGCATGTAAATAATTTTCCCTCATTATCATTTACTGTATCAATACAGTTTATCATTGTCTGATAAGTCGAAAAAACGCAATGGGCATTATAATTGTCTTTTTCCTCAACAAGATTCGTACATGACAAATCAGGCAGCATATTCACAAAACTTCTTTTTGCCTGTGTGACAAGCGAATTTCTGTCAGCAAGAAAAAGAATATTTTTTATCCAGCCTGCTTGTAACAGACACTTACATAACGCGATAACAGTTCTTGTCTTTCCAGAGCCTGTTGCCATAACCAGCAACGCTTTTCTGCGATTCTTTTCTTCAAAGCTGTCACATACCGCTTTAACTGCTGCCTCCTGATAGTAACGTCCTGCTACGTTTTTGTCTACTGTAACGTGTTTAAGGCTTGTTCTCATACTAAGTAGATTAAACCATTTTTCCAGATCTCTTTTTGAATAGATAACTGCACACTTTCTCTCTGGATACTGACCATCAATAATATGCGTATCAAATCCATTTGTAAGGAAAATAACTGGTCTTCTTTTATATTTTTGTTCTAACAGATCCGCATAAAGCTTTGCCTGCTGCCGTCCCTTTGAAACGTCCACACAGGTTCTTTTCGCTTCGATGATTGCCAATGGACGATGCATATCATCATAAAGAACGTAATCAGCAAAACCCGTTTCTGATTTATTTGGCATTCCAGGAAGCTCTACTTCATTGATCCAGTCTTTTCCTTCTGTCCACCCTGCATCCATAAGCATAGAGTCAATGTACAGCTTTCTGGTCTTATATTCTGACAAGTCAAGTGGTTTCGGAACATAAGTCTGCTGCTGTTCCTGCCTGCGGGCAGAGATTTCTTCTTTAAGTGATGCATTTTCTGCAATTAATTTCTGTAAATCAAGTTCCCGCTTCGCAGACAACTCCTGTTCTCTTGCCAACTCTGCTTTTATTGCATTGGCTGTTTCTTTTGATTCCTTTGCCTTCTTAATCCGAGACGTAATGATTGTTTTATCAAAAGAACGTTCTTTGTACACGAATTCCTGTAGAATAAAGCAAATCAATGATTGCAAGATCCCTGATTTCCATACAGTTGTCACGAAGTTTTTCTATTCCCTCATCTGTAATAACGCTTTTTACAACAGTTTTGGTTCTGATCTTGTGAATTCTTCGCATAGGGCTCTTCAAAATATAATCTTCTTCCTCCAACCAAGAGAAAAAACTCGATATATTTCGCCGGATATTATCAATCGTAACATTGGAGCACTTGCTGTTTTTCTGATAATCAGCCAGATATGCTCTAATTTCTTCTGTTGTAATCTTTCTGACAGATGTTTTTATCTGAGAAAGCAAGTGTTCTACAGTAACTTTGTAATACTGTAATGTTCTGTCAGAACAGCCTTCTATTTTTTTCGCATCCAGGAACATTTTCAGGAAATCCTCATTGAGAATTTCTACTTTACTTGCTGTATTCTCCGAAAATATCTTCAAAATGACTTCCTGAAGTTTCTTCATCTGCGTAATTGAGAGATAATCGGACATTTCATTCAGTATTTTTACAATTTTATCTTCCATGCTAGTATTTCATCCTTTAATTAACTCGACTTTTTGACAGGCAGTGTATCAACAATGATTTCTTCCGATACATCAATGTCATCAAGATTATATTTCCAATGGAACACAATCGGTTCTTCATTTATTTCCGCAAAATATTTGTAGATACGATTAGTAAGCTCATCCTTAGAGTTGACACGGATACCCCTGAGCATCTGACGAGTCATCTTGCTAAAGAAACCTTCAACCATATTGAGCCATGATCCATGTTTGGGCGTGAATACAAATTCGAATCTTCCCGGTACAGTTGCCAGGTATTTTCTGGTCGCCTCTGATGTATGAACTTTAAGATTATCGAGTACGATGCGAATCTTGTCTCCCTTTGGGTACTTATCATCTAACAGCTTCAAAAATTCAATGTATTCCGTGCTGCTGTGCTTGTCTCTTACTAGAGGAATTGCTTCTCCTGTTTGAAGATCAATTGCAGCTAATAATGAAAGAGTTCCCAAACGTTTATATTCGTAATCTCTATTGATGGTCGGATGCTTTTCATCCGGCATTAAATCATCTGATGTTGTTGCAATAGCCTGTATTCCCGGCTTTTCATCATAAGACAGCACATGTATGGGTGTATCTTCAGATATAATGAGCTTTCCAGATTCATCAAATTGCATTTCAAGCTGCTTATACACAAGCAGGACATTATGCATTTTGGAATCAAAATCAGGATCCCTGTTCTCACAATAATAAGTTATTTTATGTGGCTTTATATCTGCCTCGTCAAGAATTGTATTTACTGTACTTTTATGAATGGTGGAAAGTCTTGTGTATCCAGCTGCTTCAGCAGTTTTGTTGATATGAGAGGTCAGCTTTGCATATGTCCAGGTTTCAGCAGCATATCCAAAATCAATTGGCTTCTGACAGGCAATGTTAATGATCCAGGCTTTTTCTTCGTCTGTAATCTCAGCATTCCTGCCACGGCCAGGAGCATCAAAGAGTGCATTTTCAATGCCGCCTTCTTTAAACTTTTTTAGGCAAAGCATGACGCTACAGCGGTTGAGACCTACTTTATCAGCAATCGCATCTATTGATACGGAATCCGCACGTAATAATAGAATTCGCGCTCTTGTAACTGTTTGAGCCTGAATTGTTCTGGCACGAGTTTGAAGTTCCAGATATTCTCTTTCTTCATTGCTAAGTTCGATTGATGATGCTCTTCTTCCCATGAAAATGCCCTCCAAAATCTTTTTAAGAACATTATAGCACAGGTTTTAAATATAGTCGAGTTATTAAAAAGATATTATACTAGAAGATCCAGACTTCCAGCAACCACCTTCTGGGTCTTATCAATGATGTGCTTGATATGAGCAAGATAGAGAGCGGCGAAAACAGGATGAACATTGAGACGTTTGATCTTACCGAACAGATCAGAGAAATTGACATGCTTATCTATGCCAAATATCGTTTTGTGATCACAGATAATGGAATTGGAATGAAAAAAGAGTATCTGGAGCATATCTTTGAACCATTCAGCCGTCAGGAAAATTCCGTCACAAACCGTGTACAGGGAACGGGACTTGGAATGGTAATCACCAAAAATATCGTCGATATGATGAGCAGCATTATCCAGATAGAGAGCGAAGAAGGAATAGGAAGTACCTTCGAGGTTATTTTTGAAGACTGCGCGCCGCATTCTCGTTACTTCTAGTGATGAGTTAGGCGCGCAAATTTTTTACAAAAAATATAAAAGAGAGTTTTATTGGACCGAAAAAGAGTTATAATAGAATAAGAAAGAACAAATAGGACTTATTTATATCCAGTACAAGTCAGAAAGGCAGGAAGCAACTGTGAAGATTACATCCAGCTATGGCGTAGAATTGAGAAAACAGAATATCCCGATCCGTCAGACGCTGGATATCTACCGGTCTGCCGTTGGCTATCTGACAGAGATTTATGAGCAGGTATGGGAAGAGCTGGAAAGGATACCGGAAATGAAGAAACGTTTTAATGAAGCGGAGCACCTGATACATACAACAAAAAAGAATCAGGCTCGTTTTAGCTTTGATCTCCATTTTCCAAAGATGCCTTCTTACCTGAGAAGGGCAGCCATCCAGCATGCGCTGGGAACTGTATCCTCTTACAAAACCCGACTGAGCTTGTGGGAAAAATCAGGTCAAACAGGAGGCTGGCCGAAACTTGTATATGAGAATCATGCCATGCCGGTCTTTTATCGTGATGTGATGTACCGGGAGGATAAGGAAGGGAAGGATGCTGCTTATCTGAAATTATATGATGGGCATGACTGGAAATGGTTCCATGTACGGTTAAGCCATACCGACATGGAGTATTTGAGAAAGAACTGGTCTGGGGAAAAGGCATCTGCCCCGACATTGGAGAAAAGACACAGGAAATATTTTCTGCGTTTTTCTTATACAGAAGATGTGATACTTACAAAAATACCAGTCAAAGAACAGATCGTCTGCAGTGTAGATCTGGGGATCAACACTGATGCAGTCTGTACCATTATGCGGTCGGATGGAACTGTCCTGGGAAGAAAGTTTATCGATTTTCCCAGTGAAAAAGACCGGATGTACCGTGTGCTGGGACGGATAAGCAGGTTCCAGCGGGAACATGGTTCTGTACAGGTGAAAAGCAGATGGGCTTACGCGAAGCGTCTTAACACAGAACTCGGAAGGAAGGTCGCAGGGGCAGTTACAGGATATGCGGAAGAAAACCACGCGGATGTGATCGTGTTTGAGTATCTGGAAACAAAAGGAAAGATATCCGGAAGAAAGAAACAGAAGCTGCATTTGTGGAGAAAAAGGGATATCCAGAAAAGATGTGAACATCAGGCGCATCGCAGAGGGATGCGGATATCCAGGATCTGTGCGTGGAATACCAGCAGGCTTGCCTGTGATGGGTCGGGAACAGTTGTCCGTGATCCAGGCAATCACAGTTTATGTACATTCCAGAATGGAAAAAGATATAACTGTGATCTTTCGGCGTCCTATAATATTGGAGCAAGATATTTTATACGGGAATTCTTAAAACCCCTTCCGGTAACGGAAAGGTCTTTGCTGGAGGCAAAAGTCCCTT